>ERZ1292623.2112-Hain-H51-01um-R1-2112-length-18221-cov-6_pt1 | contig 15400 bp, 20 predicted proteins | sample MGYA00564398_ERZ1292623 | MGnify/ENA primary metagenome ERZ1292623 (study PRJEB36523, sample SAMEA6512633) | groundwater metagenome | collected 2019-01-07 | study: AquaDiva: Metagenomics assemblies of 32 groundwater samples
GACCCAAAATAAGTTAATTGATATTGGTGTTGAATTATTGAGGAATTGAAATGAAGAAAGAAGAAAAAGAAGCAGAGAAAACCTATAATTTCATAGCAGAGTTTTATCATAATTATAGAACTAAAATGAATCCTAGGGGTTGGTTTTATAATGAACATTTAGAAATGCCTATGACTCTTAAGTTACTTGGAAATATTGGAGGAAAGAAAATTCTTGATATGGGTTGTGGAACTGGAATATATGCCAAACTGCTTACAAAGAAAGGAGCAAAATTAAAGGGATTTGATATCTCTGATGAAATGTTGAAGATTGCCAGAAAAGACAATCCTAAACTTGATTTGAGAAAGGGGAGCTTATATAAAATTCCATTTAAAGAAAAATTTGATATTGTTTATGCTGCTTTGGCAATGGATTATGTTCCTAATTGGGACAAAGTTTTTAGAAATGTCTCTAATGTTTTAAAGAAAAATGGAATCTTTATCTTTTCAACAGGAAATCCTCTTGCAGAGATGTTGAAATCTGTTAAGGTTGGTGAGGAAAAATTAAAAGTTTTTGGGATAAGAAATTATTTTGAGGAAGACAAAGTACATTACTCTAAATGGGATTTGAAGAATAAGAAAGTTAGAGTTCCGAGTTATCATAAAACTTATGGGACAATTGTTAAGACAATTGTGAGGAATGGATTTGAAATTATAGACTATGAAGATACTTTTCCATCTAAGAAATCAAAAAAATTGTTTCCAGAAGAGTATAAACAATATAGCAAATATCCTTATTTTTGTGCTTTTAAATTGAGAAAGAAATGAAATTAGAAGGTTTTAAATAGTTCCGTATATACGGTATATACATGGCAGAAATAGAGACTAAATTGCAGAAATGGGGAAATTCATTTGGCGTGGTTATACCTAAAAGGGTTGTTGCTGAGAACAAACTTAAAGTAGGAGACGAAATTGAAGTTTTTGTTGTTAAGAAAGAAAAGAGAAATGTTCTAAGAGAGATGTTTGGAACACATAAATTTTCTAAACCTACTAAAGAATTATTAAAGGAAGTTGATAAAGAACTATATGACATCTAGCTACTTATTTGATAATTATGCAATTATTGAGATAATAAGAGGCAATGAGAATTATGAGCCTTTTATTGAAGAAGATAAGATTATCAATAATTTTATTTTTGCAGAATTAACTTATGTTTTATTTAGAGATAAATATCCTAACCCTAAGAAATACCTTGATAGATATAAAAATTTTATACAATCTGTTAAACCAGATTGGATAATAGAAGCCATGGAGTTTAGATTAAAATGGAAAGACAGAAAGGTTTCTATTACAGATTGTGTTGGATATATTATGGCTAAAAAATTAGGGATAAAATTCCTAACAGGAGATAAAGAGTTTGAAGGTTTGGATAATGTTGAGTTTGTCAAATGAGGTTTTATCTTTAAACAAAATCCTCTCCTGTTTGATTTCTGTATTCTGCTCTAAGCAAATGCATCTCAAAAGGATTTAAGTTCTTAGTTCTATGAATGTGTTTTTTATAGCAAACCCTTATTTTTTCCAGGGTTTTCTTTTTCTTGGTTTTCTCTTAGGCTTTCTCTCATTTATTGGAGTTTCGATTGCTTTTTTTAAATCTTGGAGATTCTCATCGATAATCTGTCTGACACGTTCTCGTGTGAATCCAATTTGTCCTGCCACTTCATCTAGAGTCATTGGTCTTCCTGTTCCCAAACCGTATCTTAACTCAAATATTCGTCTATCTAATTCATGTAATGTAGAAAGTGCAAAGTCTAAATCATCACGTTCAAGTTCGTTAATACCTACTCTAACTTTGCTTTCTAAGGGGAATACTCCATCAGCAGTAGTTGTTGAAGTAATAGAAAAAAAAGTTCCTAATGCATACCTGACATAATTTGGTTTAACCCCATATTCTTTTGCCAGTGCATTAATGTCTACTTCTCCTTCTGTCTTTCCAAATACGTTGTCACGCTTTAATTTATTTACAATTTCAGCTAAATGAGAAGGTATGTGTATTTCTCTCTCTCTTTCTGCTGTCATTCGCCCAATTGATTGTTTTATCCAGCCTACTGTATATGTTGAAAATGCTGTAGAACCATCGTATTTCTCAGCAGCTTTTATCAATCCTTCATTACCCTGTTGAATAAGGTCTAGTAAAGGTATCCCTGTGCGTCGCTTATATTTGTTTGCTATAAAAACCACTAAGGGCAATGCTGAATTAACTAATGTATCTCTGGCTGTAAGGTCATTTGTTCTTGCATAAGTCTCTGCTAATCTGGTTTGCTCTTCGCGTGTAAGCCTTTTATGCACAGCTGCAACATCTGCAAGATATAATTGTAGCGACTCTTCTACACTTCTGGACATAAATTTCTTGATATAATTCAGTATAAAAATATATGCTTGAATTTAAAACGAGTTAATCCTTCTGAAGCAGGGCTTGAGGGAAAAGTTGGAAGCGGTGAAGCTTTAATTGAAGTTCCAAGAGAATTAATTGATAACAAAAGAAAATAACATTTTCTAAAATGCCTTAATTAAAATGTATGAGTATGCTGCAAAAGTTTCAAAAGATAAACCAGAGCAACATAAAAAAAGATTAGAAGCCTTAAGAAAGTTAATTCAATAATATAACACCAAAACATTTATATATCAATTGTAATATATTTGTAGCATATGATACAAAAATGTAGCATACTTAAAGTTTTGAATGTGTTTTTTTTAGAGCCAACCAAGATTCATTTTATCAGGGAAATAAGCCGCGAAATTAAACTTGCGCCGACTTCTGTAAGAAATTATTTAAAAGTATTAGAAAAAGAAGGATCAATAAAAAAAGAAAAGGGAAAGCCTTTTGATGGTTTTATAGCAAATAGAGAGCATGATAAATTTCAATATTACAAAAGAACTTTTAATTTAATGGAATTATACGATTTAATTAACATGATAATTAACAGCATTCATCCGAGAGGGATAATATTGTTTGGGAGTTATTTGAAAGGAGAAGATATTGAAGAAAGCGATGTAGATATTTTAATTATCTCTAAGATAAGAAAAAATATTGATTTGAAAAAAGAAGAGGAAAAATTAAAGAGGAAAATACATTTAACTTTTGTGAATAAAATAGACGATTTAGAAATAAATTTGATAAATAATATAAAAAAGGGATTAATTCTATATGGGGATTTAGAATGAGAGATACATTTAGTGTAAGCAAAGACAAAGACAGAGCAAGGGACTTGTTAAACATGGCTAAAGACAGATTAAATAATATAATCCCAATCATTCCTAAAGATATATATTACAAATTAATAGAAGAGTATTATGAGGCTATTGTTCAATTAATTACTTCTTTGATGTATTTTGATGGATATAAAACATTAAATCATGTTTCTTTAATTGAATATCTTAAAAATAATTACAAGGAATTTAATGAAATTGAGGTTAAAATTATTGATGTTCTAAGAAAGTTGAGACATGGAGTTGTTTACTATGGCAAGAGAGAAGGAAGAGAATATTTAATTAATAACCTTGATAGAATCAATTCTGTTATTAATAAACTAGTTAAAATCATAAATAAGAAGTTAGGCGAAGAGCACAAAGTAAAAATCCTTAAGATAATTGAAAGAACACATAATGTCAGGACATTCAGAGTTGAAAAACCTAAAGGATATAGTTTTATTCCTGGACAGGCAACAGAAGTTTCTATTAACACAGAAGAGCTGAAAGATAAAAAAAGACCTTTTACATTTACTTGCTTGGAAAAAGAGCCATTTCTTGAATTTACAATCAAGATGTATGACACTCATGAAAATGGAGTTACAAAGCATCTTCGTGAATTAAAAGCTGGAGATAGTTTGATAATTAGAGATGTTTGGGGAGCTATTGAATATAAAGGAAAAGGAGGGTTTATTGCAGGAGGAGCAGGAGTCACGCCATTTATAGCTATTTTAAGAATGTTAAGAGATAAAGAGGAATTAAAAGGAAACAGACTAATCTTTTCAAATAAAACAGAGAGAGATATTATCTTGAAAAAAGAGTTTGATGATATGAAAAAAGAAGGACTTGAAGTTGATTATGTCTTGACAAAAGAAAAGAAAAAGGGATTTTATTTTGGAAGAATTAATCGAGATTATCTAAAAAAAGAGATAAAAGATTTCTCGCAGAAGTTTTATATTTGCGGACAAATTGCAATGGTTGGAGAATTGCAGGATGCTTTGAAAAAACTCGGAGCTGACGCAGAAAGCATTGTTTTTGAGAAATAGGAAAGTATATAAATAAGAAAGAATTGGTAAAATCATGAAAACAAGAGGTATGAATTGGGCTTCTGGGAATACATTGTTAGGAGTCGTGGCTCTGCCTGTTTGTAATATTATCTGTTCTACAAGAGCGTTTAAGTTTTATTAATTAAAAAATAAAACCCTGCTCTGAATTTTATTCTACCATGGCTTTACAAATAAAATATAAGGATTCTGAAGGGCCTAATGAAAGGCTAAAAATTATAGAGAGACAAGTCATTGCCAATATATCAAGATTAAAAGATTCTGAATCAGAGGGGATAATTATACCTGATGAACTTATAACAGAACTTGGGAATTTTGCTTATAGAAATGCTATAAATGTTGAATATACTATTCATGAATTTAAAAAAGAAAAATTAGGCGTTGTTTGCCAAAGATGCTTGAAAGCGCATTTAATGAACAAAGCACAGAAAATAGGTTTAAGCGGGGAAGTTTTAGCTTATTTAGATATTCAAATTCCCGGAATGATTGGACATGAGGGATATTATTTAGACGAGGGGAATGTAAAGCACTCTAGTTAACTCTTTTTCTTCTCTTCCTCTCGTCTCTGCTCAAATCTTTTTGAAAATTCTTCAAACTTATGTTTTGATTTTAATTCCAGTAACTTGAATAATTTAGGAGACACTTTTTCTGTTCTTATCTTACCAAGAATTTTTACTCTAAATGCTTCTGAAACAAGAATCTCATTATTAGAAGACTCTGAAATATTCTTCGCAACTGAAATTGTTTTTCCCAAAGATGTAAATTTGTATTTACCTTGCTCTGATTCTATTATAAGCTCTCCAGAATGCAACCCTAAGCCATATTTTATTTTTTTTGATTCTGATTTATTATAATCTTCAAGAATTTCTTTTATCTCTCTTGCAATTTTGACTGCTTCTAACTCATTCTCATTTTTGCTTGTTAATAATCTTGAAAGAACAATTATTCTGTAATTATCACTCATATATATTTTTGCCCTTGATTCCTTTGCTTTCAAAAGAGCTAAATTAATAGCCTGCATTGCTTTTTTGTTTGCTTTTATTTCTAAAAGATTCTTTATTTTTAAAACCAATAGAGAAGCTTGCTGTTTTTCTCCTTGGGAAACTGTTTCTTGTTTTTCAATGCCTTGTTCTGATAAATCTGTATAATTCTTTTTCTTTACTGATGAAAATTTAGGCAATTTCCCTATAAAGCTGCTTTTGCTTATTTTTCTATATAAATATAACAAGATAAATGCTAAGATGATAATTATTCCTAACCATAATATTGTTCTTAATTTACTAGAGGTTATACCAAGAGTTATTGCATCTACAGAAATAGCTCTTCCAGATAGCACTGCTGTTCCCACGCTTTCAGTATTTTTTTCATCAGATATCTGAATTTGGTACTCTCCGTTTGGAGCTGTTAATTTATATTTCTTTGATTTGCCAACTTCTAATTTTATATCAATCGGTGTTGGTTTGTTATCTATAATTACTTTTATTTCGCCATCATAGAAAACATTTCCATTATTTGTTATTATTAATTCCTGTTCTATTATTTCATAAGAAAGAGATTTAAATTCTTCAACAACAAAGGTTTTTTTGATTTCTTTATCTTTATATAAAGCTTTTAAAGTCCATTCTCCTGGAATAGAATCAGATTGAAATTTATTTGATATTTCTTTTCCTGAATCAATTTTTTCATTAAATGTTATCTCTGCTCTTGGATTTATTATCTGCAAATTTGTTGAATCAGAAATTTCCTTTGAAGTCTGATCAAGAATAAAAATTTTATATCTTAGTTCATTATTTGGTTTTATTGATTGTTCATTGAGAACTATGTCAATTGATTTTGGAACTTGATTTACATTTAAATTTAATGCTGTTGCTCCTTGATTAAGAGTTTCATTTTTTGATGTTTTTTCAAAAACAGAAATAGTTAATATATGATCTCCTGCTTCTGTTGCTTCTGGTATTTCATAATTAACCGAGAAAGAGCCAGATTCAAAGCTTAAAGTTTTACTTGCCTGTATTTTTTCTGATGAAATTTCAATAATTCCGTTTATAGGACTCTTGTCTAATTTTAGTGCTGTTCCTGTTATTTTTATTGTTTCTCCCGGATTATAAGCCTCTTTTTCCAAGGAAACATTAATTGAAATGTCCCTTGATATAATAAATTTTTTACTTTGTCTTACTTCTGAATTAAAAGATGCCTGAATAAAACATGTGCCTTTCAAATCTTGAATAAGGAAAGGATTTAATCTTGTGGAGATAGTTATCTGTTTTTCTAAATTTTTAGTTACTGATAAAGGAGATTTCTGTACTTCAATGCTTTTTGAGTCACAAAAAATGTTTATTTGCAAGAAGTTAGAAGCATCTTCTAATGACAAAAATGAAATATCTATGGAAAACTCGTCTCCTGCGTTATATGTCTCTTTCGGATTTGAAAATGATATTTCTGCACTTGTAATTGGGATGATTAATATTGATAGGAGCAAGACTAGTAAAATATCTCTTTTTTGCATTATGGAATAAATTGAGATATATATATAAATCTTCTTGACATAAAAGTTTTATAAGTGGATTTACTTTAAAGAACTTATGGAATTATTTAAAGGATATGAACTCGGAAGATCAAGATATGAAATTATTATATATGGAGATGAGAAGTTATTAGGCATTTTTTCTACAGATACTGATTTCGCACTTCCTGTTATTAGAAGAGAAGCTGAAAGAGCTATTTTGAGATTAAAAAGAGAGGGTGTCCTTAATTTTAGAACAGAAGAAAGAGATAATTCGGAAGTAAGAGGTAGAGGTAATCCTGGGTTTGGGAATTAATAGTTAATCTTTATAAAGTTGTTTTTGTTTTAGTAAGCATGGAAAAAGAGTTTAAAGTTACTCCTTGGGAAATCAAAGGAGAAATTGATTATTCTAAGCTAATGAAAGAATTTGGGACTCAGAAAATTGATGATAAATTATTAAGAAGACTTGAAAAGCATACTGGAAAGAATCATTTTATGATTAGAAGAGGTTTGTTTTTTAGCCATAGAGATTTGGATAAAATATTAGATGATGTTGAAAAAGGAAAAGGTTTTTTTCTTTATACAGGAAGAGGGCCTTCTGGGAAAGTTCATATAGGGCATTTAATACCTTGGGTTTTTTGTAAATGGTTGCAGGACAAATTTAATGTTAATATGTATTTCCAACTGACCGATGATGAGAAGTTTTATGTTAAGAAAAACTTGTCCTTAGAAGATACTAAAAAACTTGCTTTGGATAATGCCTTGGATTTAATTGCCTTAGGATTTGACCCTAAGAAAACTAAAATATTGATAGATACTGAGAATATCAAAACTCTTTATCCTATTGCGGCAGAGGTTGCTAAGAAACTTAATTTTAATACTGTGAAGGCTGTTTTTGGATTTTCAGGAGAGACAAATGTTGGACTCATATTTTATACAACTTTACAGTCTGCTCCTTGTTTTTTAGAGAATAAAAGGTGTTTGATTCCACTTGGAATAGATCAAGATCCTCATTTTAGGATTACGAGAGATATTGCCCCTAAAATTGGAAAAGAGAAGCCTTCTTTAATTCATAATATGATGTTTCCTCCGTTGCAGGGGTTGGGAGGAAAGATGAGTGCCTCTGATGAATCAACTGCAATTTATACGACAGATTCTGCAAAAGAAGTTGAGAATAAAATAAAAAAATATGCTTTTTCAGGGGGAAGAGATACTTTAGAAGAACACAGAAAGAAAGGGGGAAATCCTGATATTGATGTTTCATTTCAATATTTGAGATACTTTTTTGAGCCAGATGATAAAAAGTTAGAAAGAATTTACAATGATTATAAAAGTGGAAAATTGACAACAGGGGAATTAAAGGAATACACAATAAAAAAAATAAATGAATTTTTAGAAGAGCATCAGAAAAAAAGACAGGAAGCTAAGAAAAAACTTGATAAATTTTTGATGAAGAGTTAGTCTTCTTTTAGTTCCTTAGAAATTTCTAAAACTTCTCGCAGGTAACAGGGATTTCCTCCACCATTGTACCTTTCTATAGCATCTTCCCATGAACGCCATCCGGAGATATAAACTTCTTGCCTTGTTCTTCCATTTTCATCTTTTATATTTCTTACTGCACGTATAGCTGCCTTGTGGTATAACCATCCAATTCCTCCGAAGATACTTGATTCTGCATCCATATTACTTTCAGAGTAATCCCATTTTCTTTTTCCTCTTGGAGTGTGTCTTTTGTTTTTAAGAGAAGAAAAATCTCCAATTAATCTTGTATTTTCCTGTTCATTTGACAAAATAGATAGTGCAAAATCACCTTGATTAGCTATTTGCATTGGATCGTATACAAAAGCGTTGTCCCTATGTGAGATGTGTCCTGATTCTTCAATAATCATTGCTTCAATTAACTCTCTTGAAGGAGATAAACCATGTAAATTTCTAAAATATTCTAAAGAATTATCTATTATTTTTTCATAAGGTTTTATGAATGTGTATCTTAGGTTTAAAGGTCTTTCAAATTCTTCTTGAAGCGGAAGAGATATCTTTGACTCTAGATTTTGTGGTTCTTTTCTTTGTGTTTCAATAATTTCTTGTGCTTCTTGAGCAGGAATATCAATTATTTCTGGCTCTTGGTATTGTGTTTCATGAGCAACTGGCTGAACAATTGGATTTGGAGAACAATCTCTTAGTAAGGAAGGAGACGCTCTTGCCTTTTGGACATCAACAAAGAAAGCTGAAGGTATTGCAAATGCAAGAGCTATAGCTGTGGCAATTGCAGAGCTATTATGGGGAGTTCTACCCCTTGCTTTTCTTTCCGCTTCGTCTATTTCATATGTATGTCTTTTAAATTTCATTTTACTCCTTTTTGAGTAGAGAGAGGCAAGAGCTTGGGTATTTAAAGATTGTGGCTTTGTTGTTACTTTGAAGAGAGAACAATGTAGGAAGGTTTAAATATGATGGATTTGTAAGAAAAATTATGAAATATATAGAATCTTTTTCAAATCTTATGGAAGAATGGTATGGAAAAAAAGAAGCGAGAGATTTAGGAATAAAGAAAAGAGTTGTAGAGGAAAATCTAGAATTAGCCTTGCGTTTGTATAATGTTTTTGGAGATAGAGAAATAGGACTTATGTTTATTGGAAGATATTCTAATACTAAAGAATATGGAGATAGCGCTTTGTTTGTTGCTGATGAGTTATCAGGAAGACTTGATTCTGATGAGAGAAAGGCCGTTGAAGATAGAGATCCTTTGCCAAAGAAAAGATTCTCTGAATTAATTCAAGAAGAGTTGTTGGAAATTAAAGAAGCAAGAAGGCTTCTTAGAAGAATGGGGATTGGCAGAGGTGTTGGAAATGGGGTTTCTGCTGGAAGATTTTGGCAGGAAAATCAGTGGGATAATATTGTTAGAATGCGAGAAGATTTAGATTAACAACACCTTTTTAAATCTCAATCATTTAAATGAGATATGAGAATTATTACATTACATTGCGATTATATTAAATTCAAAGCCCTTAAGAAAGCATTGAAGGATGCCGAGAATTTGGATGTTGCTGGAAAAGAAGGAATAGAAGTTAAAGAGCCGCTTGTTGTTTTGACAACTGTTGAATCTCATGATACTGAAAACGAAGTTAAAGAGCTTGTTAAAAGTGTTTTGAAAACAGCTGGAGATGTAAAAGCAGAGAATATTGTTTTATATCCTTATGCACATTTATCGCGTAATCTTGCCGCTCCTGAAAAAGCGCAGGAATATTTGTATCTTGCAGAAGATTTATTGAGCAAGGAAAAAGTTAAAGTTACAAGAGCTCCTTTTGGATATTATAAGGAATTTGAATTGAAATGTAAAGGGCATCCTCTTTCAGAATTAAGCAAGGAATTTGGAAAAGTTGTCGAAGGAAAAGCAAAGGAGGAAGGAAAATTAATTAGAAACGTTTCCGATAAAGAAGAAAAATATGATGAAGAGCAATTGCTTAAACAAATAAGCAGGAGCAAATTAGATACTTCAAAACTTAAAGATAATGATCATAGAATAATTGGACAGAAATTGGACCTTTTTTCATTCAATGAAGTTGCTCCCGGGCAACCATTTTGGCATAAGAACGGACTTATAATTTTTAATGAGCTTGTTAAATTTTCAAGAGAATTACATGAGAAAGCTGATTATCAGGAAATTTTAACTCCTCAGATTTTAGATAATAAATTGTGGAAAGTTTCAGGGCATTGGGGGCATTATAAGGAGAATATGTTTATTAGCGAATATGAAAATAAAGAATCCGCAGTAAAGCCTATGAATTGTCCTGGAATGATGCTTGTTTATAAAACAAAGACAAGAAGTTACAAAGATTTGCCTTTAAGATTATTTGAATTTGGAGTTGTTCATAGAAAAGAGCTAAGTGGAGTTCTTGCAGGATTGTTTAGAGTTGTTAGGATAACACAAGATGATGCTCATATATTTTGCAGTAAAGAGCAAATAGGAGATGAGATAAAAAATATTCTTGGCATGATTAAAGAAATATACAAAGATACTTTTGGATTTGAATATTCTTTGGAGTTAAGCACAAGGCCTGAAAAGTTCATGGGAGATAAAGGAGATTGGGATAAAGCTGAGAAAGAATTAATGGATGTTTTGAAAAAGGCAAAGGTTAAGTATAAAATAAAAAAAGGAGATGGTGCTTTTTATGGACCTAAGATAGATATTCATATTAAAGATTCTTTAAAGAGAGATTGGCAGTTAGCCACTATACAATTAGATATGCAAATGCCCCAAAGATTTGAAATTCAATATATTGACAAAGATGGAAAAGCAAAAACTCCGATTGTGATTCATAGAGCTATTTTTGGAAGTTTGGAAAGGTTTATTGGCATTTTATTAGAACATTTGAATGGGAATTTACCTTTGTGGCTTTCTCCAGTTCAATGCAGAGTTATAAGTTTTACAGATAGAAATGTGAAAGCTGCTGAGACTTTGACAAGAGAATTGAAAGAGCTTGGAGTTAGAGCTGAAAGTGATGTCAAGAATGCACAAGTAAGCGAGAAAATAAGAGATTCTGAAATGCAAAAAATAAATTATGCAATTGTTATTGGAGATAAAGAAGAAAAGGCAAAGACTTTGGCTGTTAGAAAGAGAGGAGAGAAAAAGCCAAAACATGGAGTTAAGAAGGAAAAGTTTATTTCTGATTTATTGAAGAAAATTAAAGGAAGGAATTAATTCGCTCTTCCAGACATTGGTTTAGTAGCTCCACGATAAGCATGATTTTTTACTCCTGGATCTCCTCCTGTTCTCGGAGGTCTTTCTGTCTTAATTCTGCCTTTGCTTCCATTTTCTGGCTTTGCTTTTAAATCTGCTGTTGATGTTACGGCCTCTATTCCTAAGGTTGCTCTTTGACTAAGAGATTCTACATAGAGTCTTGCAGATTCAACTTCAGCTGGAGTATATTTTTTAATTAAACTGTAGAAATCGGGATGTTCAGCAATTAACATTCCATATTGTATTACTTGTTGTCTATCATATTGTTTTCTTGCCATTGTTGGTTTTGCTTTCTTGAGTTTATAAGTTTTGTTATTGTTCTTTTTAAGAGAACTTTGAATAGTTAACCTTTCCTTCAAAGTTCTCTTAAAAAGATAAAAGCTTATAAAGTCTGTTTTATAAGAAGGCTTGTAAATTAAAAAAGAGTATTAAAAAATGAAAATACAGCCATATGTTGAAAAATTGAATGGAAGCAGTGAATGTAAAAATTTTTTAGAAAATAATCCTGATGCATATATTGTTGCAGGATTTTTCGTCCTTGATTTTGAAGGTGGAAAGAATATTCATCAAATAGATTATTATGTTCCAAAAGAGAAAAAAGTCGCAGCTTTTAATTTAGATGGAAAAGTCAATGTTCAAATGATGAAAATGCTAAATGCGAAAAAAGTTCCTGAAAAACTTGAGATTAAAACAAAAGTTGACTTAGATGCATTGCAAGGAATTCTTGAAGATGAAATGAAAAACAGAGGAATTTCTGAAGAAATAAAAAAGATTATCGCTGTTTTGCAAACAGTCAAAGGAAAAAAGATATGGAATTTGAACTGCATATTATCTGGAATGGAGATATTAAGGGCTCATGTAGAAGACAAAAGTAAAAGTGTTTTGAAAATGGAGAGAGTTTCCTTAGTAGATATTATGAAACATATTCCAGGAGGAAGAGGATTACAAATTCCTGAAACGTCTTCACTTTCTGGAGAAGAGCAGGAAGATAAAAAAGAAGATGTTGCAGAAAAGATTAAAAAGTTAGAGGATTTAGAAAAAGAATTAAAGCTGGAAAAAGGCAAACTTGAAGCAAAATCTTCTAAGAAAAAATAATTTATTTTTTATCCCAAAGAAGTTTTGTATAACCATCTTTAATTATTTCTTTTTGAGAAAAACCGAGAGATTTTAACACTGAAGAAACTTGAGACCTTGCTTTTGCAATTTGTGATTTTTTTGAGATAAGATATTCAACTTCTATAAACCACCCAAGATATTTTAAATAGTTTAATTCTATGTGTAAATTAGGTTTTATTCTGTATATATATGAAATTTTTACTTTTGTAAGCCATTTTTTAAATCCAAAGTCATGAATCAGGGCTAAGAAATGAGCTATATCTGAAACTCTGAATTCAACTTCATTTTTTGCATGAACTTTTGATTTATATTTATAAGACCTTTTGAAATTAACTTCGTAAAAACCAGAGCGTTTTCTGATTCTTAAGGATTTTTTTGGATATTTGTCTAATAATGAAAGAGTGTAATAATTATCTATCTTTTTTTCTTTCTTAACAAACGAAGACAGTTTAGAGATTTTATCTTTTATCTTTTTTAAATCCCTACTATTAATTTTTACTTTTGCTTCTACTTCTATCATTTTTAATTTGAGAAATTTTAATAAAAAATAAATTAATTTACCTTTAAGGAGTTACTGTACAGGAAACTTCTGCTATACCTTCTGATGAACAAGTTCCTGATGAAGTTACTGCGACAACACTTGCTGTTTTTTCTCCTGCTCCGAGTTCATCAATTTCAACATCTGTTGATTCTGTTCCCAAAACACTTAGAGGAGCATCTCCATCTCCTACAGCTGTTTTTGTGCCGTCTGACACAACAGCTCTTACTCCTGTTAGACCAGAGCCAGCTTTCCATTGATAAGTAACTGTTGCTGTGTCTGTTACTGAATCAATTGTACATAAAGTTGGTATGACTTCTAACTGGATGCAGTCTGCTGAAAGTTTTTCACCTGCTCCTTTCAAAGTTGGCTGAACAAAACTCCATACAATTGCTATTGCTGCAATTGCTAACAATATAATAAGAACAGTTGTAACAACATCGCTTAATGCTTTTTTATTTATCATTTAAATAACCCCCTTTCACCTCGATTTACTAATTATTTATTGTTAAAGGGATTTAAATATGTTTTTGTTTTGCGGGAATAAAATAATTACAAAGCCAGAGGGAGAAGCAAGAGGTTACTGCCAATTCAAGCAATGGAGAAATGCCAATGCCGAATACAAGAGGCATGAAAGATGAATAAGACCATTTGTTTAGAATGAAAATGCCTTTTATTTCTATTAATATTGACAAGATAAGACTAAAAATTGCTAAAAATAAATAGTGCTTTTTCTTTGGAGAACTTATCCATGAAAATTTTTTATTTATCGCAGAAATTATTAAAAAGATTATTGAAATATACATTAAGTCTCCAAGGGAGTTTAATAGAATTGTTGGAACATAGAAATACACAGAATTTTGTAATGGAAGAGAATTCCAATTGTATAAAGGGCTGTGAGAAACTTCCCACAATAAATTTAAAAGGAATGCCAACAAAAAGAATAGAATTATTTTTTTAATTTTTGTTTTCATCTTTTATCTTTTCCTTTTTTGAATTTTTAAAGTTAAGGGCGAGAGAATTCATGCAAAATCTTTTTCCTGTTTGTGTTGGGCCATCATTGAATAAATGTCCTAAGTGAGAGCCACATTTTGCACAGATAACTTCTGTTCTTATCATTTCATGAGAAGCATCTGTTTTTAGTTTTACAGAACTTTGTATTGCCTCATCAAAACTTGGCCATCCTGTTTTAGAATCAAATTTTGCTTTTGAAGAGTATAAAGGGTTTCCACATGCAGCGCAAGTATAAATTCCTGATTCTTTATTATGGAGCAGTTTTCCTGAAAATGCGGGCTCTGTGCCTTTTTCTCTTAAAACATGATGTTGTTCTTTTGAAAGATGTTTAAAATCTTTCAAATCTTTTTTATTTTTATTCATTTTTTATCGTGAATTCTGATAATTAGTATAAAATTTTTTCAGAATTCCCGTGATAGATAATTCCAAAACCCTATACTAATTAAGGGAATTATCTATAATAAATGAGGCAGTATTTATAAACTCTTTATTCTCTAATTAAAAATATGAGAAGAAAAATAAAAGTCATGATTGCCCTTATTGTTTTATTATTGCTAATTATTTTATTTATTAGCTTGAGCAGTGTTATTTCTCAGATTACAGGAAAGATAATTGGATAATTTTAAATAGAGAATATAATTTATTTCCTTGTGGAGAAGAAAAATTATATTCTGGCAATTGTTAGAATGGGTATGGGATGGATTTTTCTTTGGGCATTTTTGGATAAGACTTTTGGTTTAGGAGTTTCAACTCTAAGAGAAAAATCTTGGCTTGCTGGAAACTCTCCAACAAGTGGTTTTTTAAGTTCACTTAAAGGACCTTTTGCATTTTTCTATAATAATCTGACTGGAAATCTTTTTGTAGACTGGATTTTCATGATTGGTTTGCTTTTAATCGGAATTTCTCTGATTCTTGGAATATTCAATAAATTAGCTACTTATTCAGGAAGTCTGCTAATGTTATTAATGTATACGGCTGTTATGCCTTCAAAAAACAATCCTTTAATTGACGAGCATATAATTTATTTATTAATATTGTTGCTCCTTAATTTCTTTAGGGCTGGAGATTATTTTGGGTTGAGGAAAAAATGGTCTAAAACTTCTTTTGTAAAAAAGTTTAGGTTTTTCGAATAAAATGGCTAAAGAAATTGCTTATTTTGGAGAGACTAGGAAAATAATCAGATGAAAAAGGAAACTGCTTATT
>ERZ1292623.2768-Hain-H51-01um-R1-2768-length-15397-cov-4_pt1 | contig 15397 bp, 23 predicted proteins | sample MGYA00564398_ERZ1292623 | MGnify/ENA primary metagenome ERZ1292623 (study PRJEB36523, sample SAMEA6512633) | groundwater metagenome | collected 2019-01-07 | study: AquaDiva: Metagenomics assemblies of 32 groundwater samples
CAATGCTATATATTGTAATAGGGTCGTGGGGTGGGGAACCAACTCGCTTGGTATGTCAAACATACCAGGAAGCTGTACAATATGCTGAAGATTGCTATGATGTGACTATCTATGAAATAAGCAGGGAAATGGAGTACACCCCTCCCGTAGACGAAGATTAAGACATGCCCTTGTAGCTTAATGGATAAGCACGAAGCTTCTACCTTCGGATAATGCAGGTTCGAGTCCTGCCAAGGGCACCATTTATTTATAACATGTCATGAATAGGAGGAAGTATGCCAAGCTATGTTGAAGTTGGTGCATATGTGGTGAGGACGATGCACCCCGACAACGCACGCATTGCTGCCGACCATCTGATGGAAGCTTTTACATGGCGGAATACTGAGGAAGGACATGAGTTTTGGGAGAGGGTCCACTCCCGTTTAATGCACCTATCGAGATCGAAACAGGTTATTAGGGGGTACGAACAATCCATTCCTTTGCCCCTGCCCTAAGTACCAATTTATTAAAGTTAATTTTAGTATTATGTAACACTGTTACATAATGTTGTACCCTGTAGTTAACCCTGTAGAGGAGAATAGTATGAATGAAGAGTTGCTTGTCCGTCTTCGTGTTCGTCTTCTAACTACGCTATTGTCAGACAGTAAGTATGGGTGGCGCAGTTTGCGTAAGTTAGCAACTGCTATTGAAGCCCCGGAAGTAGAAACGGAGGAGTTGCTTTTGGATATTGGAGCAAGAAGGAATCTGGGAGAGAAGAACGTCTGGAAATTTGCAGAACGGTAAGGAGTTCGGCTTGCCCTCTAGCAATAGAGGGCAATAAGAACAACCCTACAATTATTTGAGTGGAGGTTTTATGCCGCATTTCTGCGATGTGTGTGCCGCTGATATTACTTCTATTGCGGATAATATAGACTATCCTATTGAGGGAATGTCCATATGCCCCTCTTGTCAAGATATGTGTGTAAGAGAGTGTGATGATTGCGGAATAGCTTATTATAGTGCACACACTTCAAGACAGCCCACTATATGTGGGGATTGTCAAGAAATTCGGGAACAGCAAGAGAGAGACGAACAAGAAACCTCTGAACGTAGCTCTTTGGTGCGTGAATACGGGTTCAGGGTGGAGGAGGAATTTTCTTTCTTGGGAAAGCCTGCCGATGGAATGTATATGGGAGTGGAGTTGGAAATAGAATGTGTGCGAGCATACTATAAGAGTATTGCTGAAAGTGTTAAAGAAGGACTAGAACAAAAAATACCTGGGTACGCAAGGAAAGAAACTATTGCTGTAATGAAGGAGGATGGGAGTTTGGATTGTGGCTTGGAGATAGTGACAATACCCCTTTCCTACTCCCTGCAAAAATATGTATGGAAGAACATATGCAACACCCTGTCTGGTATAGACGGGATCAAGAGTCACGATACAGATACATGCGGCCTTCATGTGCATGTGACCAAGCCCCGTGTGCTCACCCCCCTTCATATTGGAAAGCTGGTGGTGTTTTTAAATCTCCCGGAAAATAAAAATTTCTTGGCTGCCTTTGCGCGACGAAGTGACAACAGCTATGCTAAGTTTGAAAAGAAAAAACTGACTGATCATAGGGGAACAGAACGCTACGAGGTGTTAAATCTGACAAATACAAACACCGTAGAATTTAGATTATTTAAGGGCTCTTTAAAATTACAAACTATCTTAGCCACTCTGGACTTTGTGCACAGCTTGGTGAAGTACACTAAAATGTGCTCTACCAAGGCACTGGGGCACAAAGAATATTTACTTTGGTTAACAAAGGAGGGAGAATATCAGGATATGAAACAATGGGTTAAGAAAAACCGGCACCATATTATTAATTAAGCGGGGACAAAAAGATGTGTCTGATTGTTTACAAAGATAGCGCGGCTACCATCTCTGACGCACAGATAGAAGATTTTCTGTTGCGTAACCAAGATGGGTGGGGGGCCACAGTCCAAACTACCAGTGGTATGAAAGTGTACAGAGGTTTAGAAGAGGAAAGCCTTAGGGGCATGCTACACAAGCATCGTTCTGATGAGCTTGCTCTTCACTTACGAATGGCAACACACGGGGTTATTGACAGAGCAAACACGCATCCTTTTCATGTGCTAGAAGATGTTTTTCTGATGCACAACGGGGTGGTGAGTGTCAACGAGGTTGACAAGGAGAAGAGTGACACTTGGCACTTGGTCAACCTGATAATTAAACCCATGGCGATGTGTTCAGGGAACCCAAGAGCGTTTCTCTTGTCGAAAGAATTTGAAGATATCCTCTTCCACTTGGGAAATGGGCACTCTAATCGGTGGCTAATCAGTGCGAATGGAACATTAAAACCACTACGAAAAGACGCTTGGGAAGAGCACAAAGGGTTGATTCTTAGTAACACTTATGCTTGGAGTAGTCCTTCCAAGAGCCTCATCCCAGGAAATTTCTCACGCTATTTTACTAGGTGGCTTCCTGAACATGGAGGTGCTTACACATCTATCCCGAATACGGACATACCAGATGTAAAAGAATACTTGGATGAACAGGCTAATATGTATCAAGATAGTGGGTGGCAGTCACAGAAATCAAAAGATGACGACGAAGCACAAGAGCTTTTCGCCCAGGTACATGATGGAAATATTGAAACTATTCGGGATTTGGTGTATAGTGATCCTGAAGGAGCAGCGTTGTTAATCAAGAGCTTATTGTAATTTCATGCGGGCTTGGTATATTGGCTGTGCCCTAGTCTTCCAAGCTAGAGAAGTGGGTTCGATTCCCGCAGTCCGCTCCAAGCCAGGAGAAACTTATGTGTCATAATCTTATTACAGACCTACTTTTATTGTCCTAGCGGGGATAGGACTAGGACAATTAATTAGATTAATTTTGAGAGGAACTAACAGATGATACTTAAATTTAACAGGATGTCCAAGACAGTTGATGTATTCTATGGAGAGAAGGGGTGGTGGCCATGGACCCGGCTTGCTGTGTCAAGAACCTTTGGTAAAGTAGATGTTACTCCGCAACACCGCACTCCAAGGTGGGTGGTGGTGGGTGCCAAAAGAATACTACAAAGTATTTTTGACAAGAGAAAACCCGGATGAATGAAAAAGAAATATATTTTCATTGCTATTGCTGCAATGCTCTTCTTTCTCCAGCAGAAACAGAAGACGGAGAAAAGTATTGTCGCTATTGTCTTGGTAGAAACCCTGTCTACATCTTTGAAGATGTTTTATATAGAGAAGAGACTATTGATGACTAAAAAATACGAAGAGTTTAACAACCCTAAAGAAATTAATGTTGCAATCGACTGCAATACTGGTGCTATCTTGTCGGTATCTTCTGCTAATCCAGCACTAGTAAACTTTTTGATCTCTCATGAATCAGGAGTTAAACTGCTTTCGTACATTTCTCATAGAGATACTACTAAGTTTCGTGCTGAAGTAGCACAGCTTAAAGAACTAAAACTTATCTAAGGAGAAAACTAATGAAGGTTAAAGAGCTAAAAGAAATGCTGCAACAGTACCCAGAGGACATGGAAATACTTAACGGGCGGTGCAGTGACTACGAGATTATTGAAGTAAATGAGTGGAGCGTTGTTAGGGGGGTTGATAAAAACGGATGGGTAATGCGCTCTCATCCAACAATGAGCAAGGAAAACAAGGCCAAAGAAAAATCTTACCTTGCTTTGGAGGGAAACTAATATGTTTGTTACTAAAAAGTATCACGAAGCAGAGAAGAAGGTTTTAATCGACCGCATTGCTTATGAGATTAGCAGGAGAGAATCTCTTGAAAAAAAGATGTACGAACGGTTCTGTGCTCTAGCAATCTATTTAAAAATAGAGTATACGAGCGAGCCTGAGAAAACTTTTTACAAAAAGAAAAATGGCTAAGTTTTTAACCAAGGCAGAGTATATAGAAGATGCCCCTACTCAAGTGGGGGCGCAAGTGCATATCAACCATAAGAATTGTCCAGCGGGGACGGACAGGAAACGTAGGCTATATGTTAAGCGCCTTGATTCTTTTACCGTGGTGGCATTTTGTCACCATTGCGGGAAGCGGGGAACAAACAAGAAGTTTAGCAGGGCTTCATTAGAACCGTTTGAGCAAGTGGAGAGCAAGCCCCTGTGGAAAATCCCAGATGACTTTGTGCGGATTGATGAAGCTCCTAGTGGTGCCCAACATTGGGTGTACGCCTACCTAGCTCCGCATGTAGCGCACAAATACAGCATCGGGTATTCTGAAAAGCTACGCAGAGTGGTGCTTCCTATCTGGAAAGATGGGCACCTAGCTTGTTATCAAGCTAGGCGGGTACATGCTGATGACTTGAAGCCCAAGTACCTCACGTTCAAGAACGACAAGGCCCCCTTCTTCTTTGTCCACAAACACCCAGATGTGGTGGTGCTTGTGGAGGATATGCTCTCTGCTATTGTGTTGTCCGAGTATGGCTACGCTACCATAGCGATGTTAGGTACCTATATTAGTAACAATGTTATTAATTATATACTTGACAAGTATACACAAGTAATAGTGATGCTCGATGATAATAATATCGAGGTTAAGAAACAAGCACTTAGGATACAGAATCAACTTAATCTGTTTCTGCCTCCTGTGCTTGTTGCCAAGACAGATGGACGTGACCCGAAGAGCATGACGAAACAAGAAATTGAACAGTGCATATTGAGGAGCACACTATAAGGCGGGGTTGACAAATGGAACTAAAGCTGTTAAAATTATTTACTAATAAGAATATATATAATAGATATATTAAATATATAAATAAAGATTATATAGAAGATATAACTATAAAGATATTAGAAGATTTTAATACATATTACAGCACCTTTGGTGCTGTAGATAATATTAATTTAGAAGAATACAATAGTTTTGTGTTCTCTATCCTTCATCCGAAGATGAAGGAAGAGAACAAGACACAGTACCAGAAAGTGCTCGACAACCTGAAGACTATTGGAGCAGTGGAAGAGGGTATTCTCTCTTTCTTCAGGGAAAAGGAACTCTACTCAACTCTCGTAGAGAAAGCCTTGTGGGGCCTGGAAAAAGGAACTTCCATTATCCCAGAGATTGAAGACCTACTTAGGAAACACAAGGGCTTTTTCCCTGCCGAGGATGGGGACAGCCTTGTCAAGGAAGACATGTTTGATTTGGCAGAGAGGGTGGTGGGAGGCACAGGGCTTAATTGGCGGTTGCATGAGTTGAACAAGGCTATGGGGCCACTACGCCCTGGAAATTTTATAGTAGTGGGAGCTCGGCCTGAGACCGGGAAAACTACCTTCCTTGCTTCAGAGACAACGTACATGCAGCAGTTTCTTGAGCCGGGGCAAAAGGTGGTGTGGTTTAACAACGAGGAAGACGGCAAGAAGGTACTGTGGCGTGTAATTCAGGCAGCCCTTGGATGGACAAAGGATCAGATGCTTGTAGACTTATCTGCTACCTACGCTGCCTACTTGACTTGTGTAGGAGAAAGTGGTAAAATATTGGTATATGACAATGCTGTAATCACAGCAAGGATTATTGAGGACACCCTTGAGAAACATTCTCCTGGTCTTATTATCTTTGACCAGCTTCGCAAGGTGCATGGATTCGGAGGTGAGACAGATGTTCTCAGACTACAGAAGCTATTTCAATTTGCACGGGAAATTGCAAAGAAGTGGGCTCCCGTTATTAATGTCCATCAAGCAGACGGCAGTGCTGAAGGTGAACGGTATATCCACATGAACCAGCTATACGGAAGTAAAACAGACATCCAAGGAGAAGCAGACGCAATCCTCACTATTGGGCGTTCTCATGAAGATCACTTGGAGAACAACCGATTCTTATTCCTTCCTAAAAATAAACTAAGTGGTGGTCCATTATCGGAAGAACAATACAGACACGGAAAGTTTGAAGTGTTGATAGACAGAGAAAGATGTAGGTTTTATTCACCGTAACAGGAGAAATCGTAAATATGAAGAAACAACTAGCGATTATTATCGCCACTATGCTTACGTTGGTGGGTGCTACTACTCGTGTGGAAGCAGTTGATGTCGTTTCCAAGGGTACTGTCACTACCAACAGCATGGCTACTGTATGTGGCAATCTGTTTAATCTGGCGAGTGTCAATCGTTCCTGGATTATTCGACAGTACAGCAATCCCCATAATTATTCCGTTCTCGTTGGATTGGATTGGGAACTGAATAACGCTACCAATAGTGAGAAGCTGGCGCTCATTCGGACACATGCGTGTGCTTCCACTGGTGTCGCTGAAAGTACTCAGTCTATGTTGTTGCTCGGCTATTACCATGTGCAACCAATCGGAGAGTACACTGGTGGTAATCTGATTCTCTATCCTACGACTGGGATTGGGACAGCAGATACCGTTGTGTCTGCAACTGCTAGGCAGACTTGTCTTGATATTTTGAACATGACTAACCGTGCTCACCGTAATGACTTGATCGTTCGTTCTTACACTGGGCAGGCCAACTACACAGCGGTGGTTGGTGCTACTTGGTCGGGGCTTACTTCTGGTGAGAAGCTCGCTACCTTGCTTGCTCTCCAGTGCTATACTTCGGGTAGTACTACTGGCAAACAGGATATGCTGATTCAGGAGCATCTTACCGGCAAGAATCTTGGCTGGCTAATTAACGGACAGCTTGAACTCTACTAAGTTTGTTTCTCCCTGCGCCGTCAGAGGGCGCAGCATGAAGTGAACTTTAAATAGGAGAAATAACATGAGTATGACAAAGCAGGAATTTAAGCAGCGGTGGGAATTGAATGATGACGGCGGCGGGATTACTTTCGACGACATAGCAGAATGCGCAAAAGCGTGGGGGATTGCCAGCACTCCGCGCATTATGCAAATTGATCGTGTGCGGTACATGGTGCTGAAGGCCGCAGGTACTGATGATGCGGAAGAATTCGCGCCCGAGATGGAGAGCGCCTAACGCCGTGTTGAGCGGCGGGCCTGGGAAAGACGAAACGGAGGCAGAGAAATGACAAAGCCCAAGAAAGCAAACATGCGCCGCAGCGGCCAGTCCGCCTCCAAGGCGTTGTTAGAACGCAACGCCGCCAGGTACTCTTTCCTTCGGGATCGAACGGAAAGTGGGGCATGTATTGGTGTTTGGAAGGAAACGGAGGCCGGAGAATGCATTAAGGACGGTTGGGTATGCGGCAAGGAAATGGACCGTTTCATTGATTTTGCCATGCGCTCTAACTAGAAGTAGGCACCTTTTCAGGTGTATGTCGCCCCCTTGACGGGCGCGGCCACAGGAGTATTAAAAGGAGACACAAATGCGAGACAACATTAAGAGCGATATTGAGTTACTGATTCAATTTGTGCTGGACCAAGGCTGGGATTCTCTTGATTTGGTTGCAGCCGCAAACCGTCTTGGTGGAGATATTAAAGACGGAACTTTTGACAATGAAATTGACGCGTTGGCGACTAAGGTGTTCCGCGCCATGACCAAGCTACAAGAAACGTGACACGCTCTCCGGCGTCGGCTTGAACTGCTTGTTATGCCTAAGAGGCAACTAGGAGCAAAAAGTGATTATTACTGAAAGCAGGGCGAGAAAGGCGATGACTAAGCACCGCAAGAAATTCGGTAACTGCAAACAATGGGCCTGTACCAGAAAGGCTACGGGGAAGCACGGATATTGCTCCCCTCATGCTGAGTTTGCGCGAATTGGTGAAGAAGCATAACGCCGCAGTCCACGAGCGTGACCACAGGAGTAAGGGAGACACGCTCTTGTCCATGTAAGTAACTATGTCAATTATTTATTGTCTAAGATAGGGTTGCTTCTAACAACAGGAGGTATTCTAATGCGTAAATATTTGATTCCTTTACTTCTTTTTATTATTTCTATGCAGAGTGTGGCAGCAGGACCAAAGGACTGCACAGAACTTTTCAATGAAATCTCCGATAAGATTAGCAAGAATGGAGTGATTGACTATAGCTTGTATGTGTGGCCTGTAGAACAGACAACCACTACAGGGGAAGTGGTGGGCACTTGTGAGAATGGTACCAAGAAGATTGTTTACCACAAGTTCCCTTTGTTTGGGACTCCCTAGAACATGGGAAGCAAGACTATCATGCTCTCTGTAAGCAGAACATGCAAGACAGCTGTAGTCTGGACAGGAAGCTTCATTAAGCGGTATATCCCGCTTGTAACAATCTTAGCAATAGCTTCTTCTGCTTGGCTTTGGCAGAAAAATCAGCAACTAGATACGCAGAATAGAATCCTATTCAAAGAGAAATGCGTACAGATGGGACAGCCTAGGACACCAGCACAAAAAGAAGAGATAGAGAAAACGTGTGCAGCAATGATTCACTACTCTTCTCTAGAAAAAGTATCGCCATACTTGGTGTTAGCTGTGGCTGTGCAAGAGAGCGGGCTGAAAGCAACTGCTGTTGGGTATAGACAGGACGGGAAAGGATGCGACTACGGAATAATGCAGATTAACACTTGTGCCCATAACGTTGACGCATTCTCCTGTGATGTTTTGCGTAGCGTAGCCTGTAATATCCATCATGGAATAAAGATGCTTGCAGAGGAGCTACGCTTTTTTAAAGGCAATGAAAAACTAGCTCTGCTTGCGTACAACCGAGGACGCGGTGCTGTTTTAGCAGATGTGCGTATTGGTGCTAACCCTTCCAATGGGTATGAGAAAACTATCTTTCGATACAGAGACCGCATTATAAAGTATTCCGTATAAATTAATTTTAAACATGGAGGAGTATGTGACCACATACATTCTTGATGTAGAGACCACTATACAGAAGATAGGAAATGATTTCTCTCCCTCTCCTTTTAATGGGGCTAAGATTGTATGTCTTGGTGTGAAGCCTTTACATATTTTCTATCCTCCTGCCACCCAGTTTCAATCTAGTCATCCCGCCTGTCTCTTAGTTGGACATAATATAAAGTTCGATCTTTTGCATTTAAAGAATCAAGGATGGAAAAATAATAAGGCTCTTGTGTGGGATACGCAACTAGCAGAGTATTTGCTTTCTGGACAACAGGTACGCACCTCTTCCTTGGACAACCTTTGTGTTAAGTACCATCTTCCTAGTAAAGACCCGCAAGTAACTGAGTATTTCGATAAAGGGTTGGGGGCTGACCATGTGCCCAGAGCCCTCCTGGAAGAATACTTAAAGCATGACTTAGAAGTTACAGAAGCTATCTACTTGCGGCAATTAGAACAAGGTACACTTCTTGGAATGCTTCCTCTTATACATTCCCAAATGGATGCCCTGTTAGCTTTAGTAGATATTGAATACAATGGAATGACAGTGGATAGAAAGGCTTTGGAAGACTACAATGAGGAGCTCTCGCAAGAGAGAATTACTGTAGAGAGCCTGCTCTTCGAGACAATAGCAAACACTCCTGGATTTAGGAGTGGCAATGTGGTGCTTAATTTAAATTCCAGACAACAGATTGCCACTTTTCTCTACGGAGGCACCTTCTCGTATACTACCACAGAGGTAGTGACAACCGAGGAAGGGAAGATAGTAGAATATAAAACCGGGCCAAGGAAGGGTACTCCAAAGACCAAGAAAGTAGAGCATACAGAAAAATGGCCTGGAGGGCTGCCGGAAAAGTATAAAAAGAATGTTCTCTATACGCCTTCTGGTGAGATAAAGATGGATGAAGACACCTTGTCAAAACTTGAAGAGATTCCTTTTGTTGCCAAGTTGTTAAAATATTATTCTCTGAACAAAGATATTTCCACATACTCTGGTCCATATATGAAGTATGTAAATAACAGTATGGATGGAAAGATACACCCACAATATAATCAATCTGTCACTGTAACAGGGCGGCTATCTTGTTCTCAGCCCAACTTACAAAATGTGAGCAATGTTGATGAGCATTAATGAAGCGTACAGAAAGTGGGTTGTGTATCTTCCAAGAGTAGGTTCATTCACGATAAAGTGCAAAAAGGGTTTTTGGAGTGTGGATGCACCAACAAAAGAGACAGCCGAGCGAGAGGCACGGCACTACTTTGTGCAATACTTTATGGACGGGGAATATAATGAGCATTAAGAAAGTATTTGTTAGCAGTGTGGAAGGTGGGTATCTAATCGAGGCTGATTATTCTCAGCTTGAGATATACATCCTAGCCCATATTACCAAGTGCCCCAAGCTCCTGGAAGACTTGCTTTCTGGAGTTGATTTGCATGTACTCAGGGCGGCGGAGCTTGCAGGAGCAGTGTACGAGGAATATTATGCTGCCTACGAAGCACGAAAAGCTTTTGCTGTGGCTGGACGGATACTTGCTAAGCAATTATCTTTTCAGCTTCAGTATGGAAGTGCTGCAAAGGGGATGAGCAATAAGCTTGGGATTGCGTATAGTGTAGCGGAAGCATTCATTAATAATTACTATACTCGCTATCCTGAAATTAAACAATGGCAGGATAATTTGCTGCGAGAAGTCAAAAAGAATAGAAAACCTGGAGGGATTGGAAATCCTTTGGGCACCTCTCAGATAACTTCTATTACTGGGAGAATTTACTCTTTTAAAGAATATGAGAGTGAGTATTATTCTCCTGGGTTCATGCCTACGGAGGTGAAGAACTACTTGGTGCAGGGTCTGGCCACCGGGGATGTTGTTCCCCACATGCTGGGAGTGTTGCGTAGAGAACTTCTTGGTTGGCAAACGTATGAACCAAAGCTTATTGGCACGGTACATGATAGTATTCTTATAGACACTTGCACAGATTCTTTAGAAGAGGTGATGTGGATTGCCAAACATGTAGCGGGGATTCTATATCTCACTCCTACCCACATCAGCGAAGCTTTTAACATAGATTTTAATATCCCCCTCCCCTTCACTATTAAAGTGGGACTTACTTGGGACGATATGAAAGAGATTGACTACAAATAGCAGTCATGGTATAATATCATATAGAGGATACATATAAGTGATATGTATGATGACAATGAGTTTTAGACGTTTCCCCACAATACGAACGGAGAGAGAAAATGTCATTGATTACTAATCGAATTGTTGAGCGTGTAGGTCCAAAGGGTAATTCCCTTCTGGTGAATAGCACTTGGTACAGCGCCTTTAAGGCGGATGCTCTTAGTGGTGCTAAGGCTGGGGATATGGTTTCTTTTGAATTTGTAGAGAAGGCTTCTGATAATCCAGAGCGCCCCTTCAGGAATATTAAAGGCTCTGTGAAGATAGTTGCTCTTGGGGAGCCGGGTGCAGCTTCGGTCCCTCCTAGTCGATCCCCTGCGTCCTCAACGGGGGCTAGAGGAGAGTTCCCTATTTCCAAGGCTAGTTACCAGCGTAGTATTATTCGTCAAAATGCAGTGTCGTCTGCGATCAACTTTGCCGCTCTCCAAACTGGAACTAAGCCAATGGAGAAAATTCTTGGTTGGGCAAAAGAGATTGAACACTTCACCTCTGGTGATGATGTTGCTGAGGCTATGCAAGCCCTTGCTGACGAAGTAAAGGTTTAGAAACTAACAGGTCCGGCCTGTTAGTTTCTTTTTGTTTTACGCATAGTGAGTATGACGCTAAGGCAACAGAAGGCTGAGGATACTCGGGCTTCCAAGTTGCCGACGTAAACGGAGATGCCCAGCCCCCGTTCATACAGCGAGGCCCAAATTCAAAGGTGATAAATGATAGTGCTGATCGACGGCGATATAGTGGTATTCAGGGCAGGATTTGCTTCTAATACGGGACCCTTCTCTCATGCTTTACACAACACCAACTTGGTAGTGAAGGATATTCTCTCAGCTACTCAAGCAGATGATTACACTATCTACATCAAAGGCACTGGTAACTACCGCACTGATATTCCTTCCGAGTACAAGTATAAAGGTAACCGTAAGGAAAGCCACAGGCCCATTCATGAACAGGTTATTAGAGAGCATTTGCAAGATACTTGGGGAGCTGTCCAAGTAGATGGAATGGAAACCGATGATGCTCTGGGGATAGCTCAAACAGAGGCAGAAACCCATTCTGGTACTGACTTCACTACTATCTGTTCCATTGACAAAGACCTCCTGATGATTCCAGGAAACCATTACAATTTTGTTAAGCAAGTATTTTCTACTATCGGACAGCAAGAAGGATTGCACAGGTTCCTTCAACAGATGATCGTTGGGGACAGGGCCGACAACATCTTTGGGATTCCTAAGTATGGCCCTGTGGCAGCGAACAGACTTCTTCCTATGGATATTTCCTATAAGGAAGGATGGAAAGTATTGGAAAACCTTTATAATAAATTCTCTACAGAGGATGCACTTTGGTCTAATGCTCGTCTCCTTTGGATTAGTCGCACCAAAGCAGACGATTTTCTTGAGCATCACGAAATGTACATGGAATGAAAACTGCACCCAATTCCAACTATCCTGTTTGGACAGATGCCAAGTTCTGGTCCTTTGTTCGTAGTGGGCTAAGAGCCAAGTGGGTAAGGTGGCCCCCTAGATTTGACGCCATCAAGAAAGCTAGGCGTGCCGTAGAGAACAAGAGACACAAGTGGGAAGTGAAGTGTGCGATGTGCAAGCGCTGGCACATGCTAAAGAATGTACAAGTAGATCACATAGTTCCTGTAGGAACACTTAAAGAATACGCGCATCTGCCAGCCTTTGTAGAAAGGCTTTTTGTTTCTGAAAACAAACTACGGGTGGTGTGCAAACCTTGCCATAATTCTATTACCCAAGCTACGAAGAAACTACCATGATTTCTCCTCCACATGTAGCATTTAGAAAAATCCCGCGCTGGTCCAGGGATATTGTCATCACCGAGAAGATAGATGGTACCAATGCTTGTATTTATATTGCAGAGAGTGGCCTGTTCTTAACAGGGAGTAGAAATAGGTGGACAACACCCGATGATGACAACTACGGGTTCTCAAAATGGGCTCATGAGCGCCAGGAGGAGTTGCTTACATTAGGTAAGGGGTTTCATTGGGGAGAGTGGTGGGGGCAGGGAATACAGCGGGGATACGGAATAACAGAGAAAAGATTTAGTTTGTTTAACGTCTCTTTATGGAGAACAAGCCCAGTTCGTCCCCCCTGTTGTTCTGTTGTCCCTGTAATTTATTCAGGCCCTCTTACGGAAGATGCAATTAGAGAAGCCCTTGAACGAATCCAGTATGCCGGGAGCTACGCTGCCCCTGGATTTCAAAACCCCGAAGGCATTGTCATATTTCACACAGCTTCTGGCCATCTATACAAGAAGACCTGCAAAGACGATGAAAAACCTAAAGGAACAACATGAAAATTCTGTTTCTCGACATAGAAAGTAGCCCAAACACAGCACATGTGTGGGGGCTTTGGCAACAGAATGTATCTCTTAATCAATTAATGGAAAGTAGCTATACACTTTGCTATGCTGCTAAGTGGCTAGGAGAAAAGACTCTCTACTTCGATAGTGTCTATTCCACTTCTCCCAAAACCATGCTCAAACGGGTGTGGAAGTTGCTTGATGAAGCAGACGTAGTTGTTCATTATAATGGTACTAAGTTTGATATCCCCACTCTTCAAAAAGAATTTATCTTATACGGGATGATGCCTCCTGCTCCCTACAGACAGATAGACTTGCTTCGTGTTTCTAGAGGACAGTTTAGATTTCCAAGTAATAAGTTGCAATACGTAGCAACTGCTCTTGGCCTAGGCGGTAAGGTGGGACATACCGGACACACCCTTTGGGTGCAGTGCATGAACAAGGATGCGGATGCTTGGAAAAAAATGGAGGTGTATAATAAGAGGGATGTTTCTTTACTAGAAAAGGTGTATAAGAAAATGTTGCCTTGGATTAAGAACCATCCTAATAGAAACTTGTACGATGTTCATACAGGTATTTCAAGATGTTCTGTTTGTAGCTCTGGGAATATACAGTCTAGAGGTGTTACACAAACAAAGGCCCACATCTATAAGCGTTACCAATGTACTAATTGTGGATCATGGCTTAAAGGTCCTTTAGTAGAAAGAGAGAAATTTTTAATCGCTCAAGCGGGGTAGAGTAGTCTGATGCTTCCTACACAATACCAAACAATGATTCATCAATCCCGCTATGCTAGGTGGCGGGAAGAGGATGGACGTAGAGAAACCTGGGAAGAAACTGTGGATCGTTACATATCTTTCTTTATGCATAAATGCATAGACCTGGGAGTGACGGAGATTCCTCTTAATGAACTTCGTGCTGCTATCTATTCTCTAGATGTAATGCCTTCTATGCGCTGTCTTATGACAGCCGGAGAGGCTCTGGAAAGAGATAACGTAGCGGGATACAACTGTGCCTATTTAGCTGTAGATAGCATGAAAGCTTTCGATGAGGCTATGTATATCCTTATGTGTGGTACTGGGGTAGGCTTTAGTGTAGAGAGACAGTATGTGTCCTTGCTTCCCCCTGTAGCAGAGGAGTTCCATGATACAGATAGTGTTCTCGTTGTTAAAGACAGCAAGATTGGGTGGGCCACGGCTTATCGTGAGTTGCTCTCCTTCCTCTATGCAGGTAAGGTACCAAGGTGGGACCTATCTAAGGTTCGACCTAGTGGAGCCCGCCTCAAGACGTTTGGCGGAAGAGCTTCTGGACCAGCACCACTCGATGACTTATTTAAGTTCTCTGTTGAGATATTTAGGCGGGCGCGAGGAAGGAAACTCTCTTCCTTAGAATGCCATGATTTAATGTGCAAGGTGGCGGATGCTATTGTTGTAGGAGGTGTGCGCCGATCTGCTCTTATTAGTTTGTCCAATCTCACTGATGAGCGTATGCGAGGAGCTAAGGCGGGGCAGTGGTGGGAAACGAATAGTCAGAGAGCTTTAGCTAACAACAGTGTGTGTTACACAGAGAAGCCCGACCCTGCTATATTTCTCAAAGAGTGGACTAACTTGTATGAAAGCAAATGTGGTGAGCGTGGAATCTTTAATCGAACTGCTGCAAAGAACAGCATCGAACGCAGTGGAAGACGTTCTAAAGAACATGACTTTGGAACAAATCCTTGCTCTGAAATTATACTCAGAAATAAACAATTCTGTAACCTTACTGAGGTTGTCATTCGTCCCGGAGATACTCTCGATGTTCTCAAAGAAAAGGTTAAATACGCCGCTATTCTTGGAACACTACAAGCTACCCTGACGAACTTTCGTTATTTAAGTAGGGAGTGGAGAAAGAACACAGAAGAGGAACGACTGCTTGGAGTGTCTCTTACAGGGATTATGGACCATCCCTTTTTATCTGGACAAAACCCTTATGCTTGGGGGAGTAGGGAGGAACCAGAATATTATGAAAATGGCGAAATGAGTAGAGCCTTTTCTGTATTTCCAAAATACTCTCTTCCAGATATACTCACTCTTCTTAAAGAGGTGGCTATTGAAACGAATGTTACATACGCTGGCATGCTGGGCATACCTCCCAGTACAAGTATTACTTGCGTTAAGCCTAGTGGCACT
>ERZ1292623.2771-Hain-H51-01um-R1-2771-length-15392-cov-6_pt1 | contig 15392 bp, 13 predicted proteins | sample MGYA00564398_ERZ1292623 | MGnify/ENA primary metagenome ERZ1292623 (study PRJEB36523, sample SAMEA6512633) | groundwater metagenome | collected 2019-01-07 | study: AquaDiva: Metagenomics assemblies of 32 groundwater samples
AGTCGCTAAATCTCCCGGTCGCAAACGCTTGTAAATCTGGATAAATGATTCGTCTACTGTTTTAGCATCATCTTCAGCCAACGTTTTTTCGATATATTTGAGCTCTTCTTTAGATTTACTAAAAGCCTTTAAAATCGCTTCGTTGTCCTCTAAACCGAATATTCTCAATAATTGAGTAACTGGCGCTTTTCTTTTGCGATCTATTTTAACACCTATAAAACCGCTAGATTCGGTCTCTAGCTCTATCCAACTTCCTCTATTAGGAATTACTTTTGCTCCAAAAAGTTTCTTGCCTCTAAAAACGTTTGCTGAAAAATAAACTCCAGCAGAACGAATAAGTTGTGAAATAACCACCCGCTCCACACCATTTATTATGAAAGTTCCGCGATCGGTCATTATCGGGAAGTCACCCAAATAAACTTCCTGAACTTTATTTTGTTTATTTGTTTTGTCTGTTAGTTTTAAATTAACACGAAGAGCTGCTTCATAAGTTTGATCTTTTTCTTTCGCTTGTTCTTCGGTGTATTTCGGTTGATCAAATTTATAATCCAAAAAATGAAGCTCCAACTCCGAACCAGTATGATCTTTGATTGGAGAAATTTCATCAAAAAGTTCACGAAGCCCTTTTTGCAAAAGCCACTTGAAAGAATCAAGTTGAATTTCTATTAAATTTGGACCCTTGAATTGAGGATTCTTGTGGTCGGAAAAAATTTTTGGTTTAATCATAAATATTTTGCTCTTTTAGAATTATGCTCCTCTAATGTTTTGGAAAATAATGTTTCTTTTGTACGAGACGCCGAAAGATAATATAGATAGGGGCTGATTTGCGGATTCAAACTTGCTGATATCGCGGAAGCCCCAGGATTAGATATGGGAGTCGGAGTAAACCCTAATTTTTCATATGTATTATAAGGAGAAGCCATGGTTAAATCGCTCCTTTTGACCATTAAATTGGGGCATTTTCTTGTTTCTCCGGCACATTTTATGTAACCTAATGTCGCATCAACCTGTAAAGGCATATTGATCTTCAATCTTTTCAAAAGTATACCGGCAACCATTCGACGATCATTAAAATCTGGAACCTCTCTCTCTAGAAAGGAAGAAAGAATTAAAAGATCGTACCAGTTCTTTTTACCCTCAAGAAGTGGCCAAGCCTTCTTAACAAAGTTCTGGAGAAACACATCAAACACCACCTCGACGTTGGAACCAACCTCAAATCGATAAGTATCAGGAAAGAGAAATCCTTCTAATAAATTCATCCCGGCAAGAAACGGATATTTATCTACTTGTTTCTTGAAATCAAAATTTACCAAAGATCTTTTTTCAATAACGCCTGCGTCTGAAAGAATCGTGTCTATATCTTTCGCTGTTGATCCCTCTGGAAGCGTAACCAAAACTTCATTCTTACCGCTTGTTATTAGTAAATTGATAATTTGGGGAACGCTCATTGTTTTTTCTAATTCGTAAACGCCTGGTTGAAATTTTTGCGCCTTTCCGCTAAATAAAGAATAGAATTTGAAAACAGAAATTGATTTTATTAACGACTCTTGTGATAAACTAGCGCCGATTTCCTTTAAGCCGTCACCGCGATTGATTTTTATATTGACAACATTCGCACCATTCGCCTCCGCTTCCACTGGTTGAAGCCCGTAGAAAAAATAAGCGACTGTTAATATAAAAAACAAAGCCCCTCCCAAAATTAAAAGGAAACTAAAATTTAACAGGCCTCTTTGGTTAATATGAGGATTCAAGTTTGATTTTCTCAACTATACTCATAAGAGCCGCAATTGTCAATATGCTCGATCCCCCATAACTCAGAAAGGGGAAATTAATGCCGGTTACTGGCATTAAACCTAGATTTGAACCGATATTAACGAGAAAGTGTATGAACATAACAAGGATCGCCCCCAATACAATAAATTTAGACTCGTTGCTCCTGGCCAACATACCAATTTTGGTCATTCGGTATATGACAAGTAAAAAAGCCGAGACAACGACCACGCCACCAACAAATCCCCATTCTTCAACAAATGCGGAAAATATAAAATCCGATTTTGCTTCAGGAAGAAAGTTTAGTTGAGCTTGCGTCCCGCCCCCAAACCCCTTTCCCCAAAAACCAGCTGAGCCAATCGCAATTTTAGACTGAATAACATTGTAACTCGTCCCCAAAGGATCTCGGGATGGAAAAATGAAAGAAGTTAGTCGATCTTTCTGATACGGCTTCAGAAAAAACATCCACAAAACAAAACCAAACAAAAAAGCCAAAATTAAACCAAATATTAATCTCTTTTTATTTATCCCGCTCGTTAACAAAAAACCAACCCAAATCCCGCAAACTACTATAGCTGAACCGAAATCTGGATGTATTGCGATAAGAGAGGCCGGAATAAGTGTATAAATTAAGGATAGAAAAATATTTTTTCCCAACCAAGCCGCAATATATTTCCTCGAAAAAAATCCGGCTAAGACAAATATCAAGCCCAACTTTGCAATCTCTGCTGGTTCAAACTGGACACTGCCCAAAAAAACCCAACTTTTAACTCCACGAACGGTTCCCGATTGAAGATTCGATAGTAAAAGAAGCACGATACTGAACCAATAAACTCCGTAACGGAACCAACCCCGGCTTACTAACCCCATTAAATTAAGCTTGCTACCACCCAGAATGATTGAGAACGCCAAGAAATACCATAAAAGCTGCCGCCAAAAGAAATCACTACTCAAACTCATAAGAGAGGTGAGACTAACTATAGCCAACACCAACAACCCGACAATCAAAGGCCAGTCAAAGTTCCTCTGTAAAAAAACTGTCATTGAGGATTAGCGTAAACCTGAGTTGCTTTGTAATCAATGCCTTTTGCGAGATTGGAGTCAGTCGGAAAAGGGATAGAAAACGCCCTATCTTCAAACCCTCCTATAGTGAGGTTGGTAAATGAGGAAAATAAATCAAGACCCAACCTATCAAAAAGCACCACCACAACCTCTATGCTTGGAACAGAAAATGGGCTTTTATTACTCAGTATTCCGGAGACAATAATTTTATTTTCGATGATATCTGTTTTTATTTTTCCGACAGATATATCGGGTTTAATCATAGCGGAGGATTTAACCCAAACCGGATCCGAAAGCTCCAGACTGATTTTAGGATAAATCTCTTTCACTCCATCAATTTTCCCAACAATCGTCTTCCTTTCTCCCGGATACAAAACCGTTTGAGCTTGAATCGATCGTACTAAATTATTTGATTTGTCATAAACATTAAAACGATAATTAATTTTGGAAACTCCGTAGTTCGAGTTAGGGTTTTGAATTTGACCAAGAAGAACTGTTCCCGCAGAACTCGACAACATCTTTGCGTCGCCAACAACTCTGGGAAAGTCCAGTTTTTTTATTTCGCAAGAAATGCACAATCCATCACAATCAACTCCAGATTCGTTTTGATTCTGTATATTATCAAAACAACTAGGCGTTGGTCCAAATGATTTTTCATAGCCACCCCAAACTATTAATCCGAGAACGAATAAATAGAAAACGCCATATAAGATCTTTTTTAATAATCTTGTCATTTTGACATTGTCTTCAATATTTTAACGAACTCCTTGGATGATAGACTCGCACCACCAACAAGCGCTCCGTTTATTTCTTTTTGCATCATAAAACCACCCACATTCTTAGAAGTTACGGATCCCCCATACAAAACCCTTACACCAGGAACTACGGATTTAATGAAACAGCTTATTTCCCCCGCATCTTGAGGCCTATCAATTTTTCCAGAACCTATAGCCCAAACAGGTTCGTAAGCAATCACTAAATTTTTAGTTTTAAGTCCGTTTTTTAAATTTCTTTTAAGTTGGTTCTTCACAAATTTCTTTGTAGCAGCTATTCCTTTCTTCCTAACTCCCCACGGCTCGCCGACACACAGAATTACCCTTAACCCACCCCTAACAGCGGCTTGGACCTTTTTATTTATTATCCAATCGGCTTCTCCCAAAGAACGCCTTTCGGAATGTCCAATAATCACATAGTCAACCTTAGAATTTTTAAGCATCTCTGGCGAAATTTCTCCGGTATAAGCACCCCTTTTCTCCCAAAAAACATCCTGTGCGCCAAAAGAAATTCCTGATCTATTTTTGTGCGAAAAATCAGTGAGCCACGTGAACGGGGGGCACAACACAATATCAATATTTCTCAATCCTTTCGCGTAATGCGATACCGCATTAACTAAATCCTCCGCTTTTTTGTATGTTTGCGGATTCATCTTCCAATTTGCAACTATTAATTTCTTCATAAATTTATTTTCTTAGTATTTTTGCCGCATCGTCTGGATCAATTGCGTTTAATTCCACGCCAGTACCCAATTCAAATCCGGCTAAAATATTTGTTTTCGGTAAAATCTCAATATGCCAGTGATAATAACGATATCGTTTTTTATCTATTGTAGGAGATGTGTGTATGAATAAATTGTAATCTGGATCGTGTAAATTTTTCTCAATCGATTTCAAAACCAATTGTAATACTTCAACAACGCCCATTAATTCCCCATCATAAGTATTCTCAAAATAAGGCCTGTGGCGCTTAGGAAACACGCGCACTTCGAAAGGTAAACGCGACGCATATGGGGCAAAAGCAATTGCCTCGCTATTTTCAGCAATAATTCTTTTTTTAATTTTCTTTTCAGCCCCGATCATTTTGCAATGGACACAAGTTCTGTGATCTTTAAAATATTTAAGTGAGCCTTCTAGAGAACGAGTGACGCCCGGCGGCACAACAGGAATAGCAATTATTTGAGAATGAGGATGATAAATAGAAGCGCCAGCCCCTGGTCCCCAATTATGAAATATGGAAATATAAGCTATATTCTTGTCGGATAATAATGTTAAATAACGGTCTCGAAATGCCACGAAAACACGGAAAAGAACATTGATGCTCATTCTGGCAAAATTTAAATAATGATCACGAGTTATAACAAGATCGTGATGTCCAGCACCTTTTATCGCAGCATAGGGGCCGAGTTTGTGAAAACGTATTAATTTATCTTCGTGGTTAACTGCGGGATATCTGTTTTGAAGAACGACTATTTCCCAGTTTTGCTCATCGTCTTTTTCGTTTTTAATTAGCCCGCGACCACTCATATACTTAAGAATGGGCTTCCTTCTAGGATCTCTTAGTGGGTGTTCAAAATCATCCGGACATTTGTTAATAGGAGTTGCTACTCTTTTTGTCTTTTTCTTTATAAAAGCGCCTGGTCGTTTTAAGCGTCCAGGCGATATCAAAATCCAATCACCCGAAACCAAATCTTGCCTTAATTCAGATTTTTTACTCATAAATTATATTTATTTCTTAAAAACCAATAACGCACTCTAAATAAATCTCGGAGGGTCGCTACATAACTACTGAGCTTAACCGAAGAACGCAAGTCATTAACCCAAACAATTGGAATCTCTTTTATCTTATAACCCAATCTTTTGCCCAACGCGAGCGCCTCAAAATCAAAACCCCACCTGTCGATCTTCGCAGATTTAAAAATTTTAGTGGCTGCTTCTTCAGAGAAACACTTAAAGCCGCATTGTGTATCCCAAATACCGCGCAGAAACTCAAAGAGCATTATCTGAATGATTAGATTGCTCAAGTTGCCTAGCATTATTTTATAGAATGGTTGAGGAGGAATAAGTCTTGATCCTTTCACATCGCGCGAACCTATAACAATGTCATATCCTTCCTTAAAAAGAGGAATCATTTTATTAAACTCTTGAACCGATGTTGAATTGTCGGCGTCCATAAAAAGACGCAGATTGCCCTTAGCTTCTAACATCCCCTGCCTCACCACAAACCCCTTACCGTGGTTTTCTTTGTTGTCTATGAGACGAAGATTTTTAACCAAATGGCCAAATCTTTCTACAATCCCAGCAGTAGAATCTTTTGAGCCATCATTCACAACTATTATTTCATATGAATACTCCGCCTGCGACAAATGCTTATCTATATCGATAAGTGTGAGTGGTAATCTTTTTGATTCGTTATAAGCGGGTATTATTACCGATAGATAGGGCTTCATTGGCTTATTGTTTCGCTTTAAAAACTATTAATTTGTAGCTCAAAAAATTTAATATAAATGATACAAGAACTGCGATTACCGCCCCAACATTCGCCCATAATTTAGGTTCGATACCAGAAGGCGCCCCAATTACACTTACTATAAATGACGCTACGCTTACATTGACTAAAGCTCCCAACAAGGTGAATCCGCCAAACCTTAAATATTCTGCAAAACTTGTGGGCAGAGAGCTTTGAAAGGTCCAGAATTTGTTCCAAAAATAACTATTAGTAGTAGCTGCCAAAAATGAAACCGCCTTGAACGAACTAAAATAAATCCCCTGCGAAATATCAGTCAACAAAATTAATAGATTTAACACTCCCAAATCAAGAAGCGTATTCAGGGTCCCCGTCGCAGCGAACTTTCCAAACTGATCAAGTATTGGCCAAAACCTGCTAAGTCTTTTTAATATAAAAAGCGCAATTGGAGCGAGCAGTGTAAAACCCAAGACAGAACCGAATATAAAGACCGGAGTAATTGTGAAGCCTATATTTTTAACCGGCAGCAGAAACAGGCATCCGACCAAAAAACCGATTAATGTGACTAAATAAAAATCTTTTTTCATTTTTATGAACGGAGACGCTTATAAATATCTTCCTCTATTGATACTCTATCTTTGCCGTATTTATTTCTAGACAAATCTTTTAATTCTTCTACAAGAGCGGGGTTGCCTCGTTCAACTCTCAACGTCTTGATATTAAAAGGTGGGGACGTTTGACCGTTTATTAGAAGTTTAACATAGACATTAAAATTATCTATGTTCATTAAATCTTGTTCAACGAAAACGGGCTTGAACTGCTTACCCAAAAATTCTGCGTCTTGCGCGCCCACCCTGAAAGAGATCAAAGAACCCACATTCCCAAAAACAGCATCTCTTATTTTTTCGGTAAGTTGGGCTATGAATTGATGCGCTATCGTAAGATTAAGTTTATATTTTCTTGCCTCCGATAAAATTACAGCGATAGAATCTGTTGTAAAATTTTGAAATTCATCTATATACAAATTAAAATCTCTTCTTTTCTCTTGAGGCACATCTACCCTACCCAAAGCGGCCATTAATATTTTCCCAACAAGAACCATACCAAGAAGATTGGCGTTGATATCTCCAATTTTTCCCTTAGAGAGGTTTACTATCAAAATTTTCCCCTCATCCATTAATTTCCGAAAATTGAAAGACGATTTTTCCTGACCAATGATCACTCGCATATAATCATTTGCGGTAAAGTTATTAAATTTGGAAGTAATATAAGGCGTCATATTCGAAAGCGCCGCTTCCCCACCCGCTTTTGCCGCTTCCTTCTCCCAGAAATCTTGAACGGTCGGATTTTTAATTCTCTCCAATTTCCTTTTTCTGTACTCAACGTCTGTAAATACCCTCGCTACCTCTACAAGCGTTGCGGGTTCGTTTTGAGCGTCTTCCATTAATAGAAGAAGCGCATTTCTCATATATTGCTCAAACATAGGCCCCATAGTTTCCTGAGAAAACAATTTATTAAAAATTCCCTGCATCTCGTTTACAATAAAAGTCTTCTCTTCTGGTTTGTTGTGGTCATATTCCAACATGTTTAATCCCAACGGTTTCGTTATGTCTCCTGGATCAAAGACAATTACATCGTCTATGCGATTTTTAGGAATTAGACTCAAAATATCTTCAGTAAAATCTCCATGTGGATCAAGCACAGCCACCCCCTTTCCATTCCTTATGTCGTTAACGGCCATATTGGTTAAAAGATTAGATTTACCAGTACCTGTTTGACCGACTATATAAACGTGTCTGCCCCTATCAACATCTGTAATTCGTACCTGGTTTATTTGACCACGATAATGACTTTCCCCTATTAAAATGCCTTCTTTTGGTAAGTTAGATGGAGGCGGCGCTTCTCTCGCCTTCAACTCTTTTATTTTCGGGATATCAGTAAAAGGTGTTGGTAAATGAAAGATACTTGCGACCTCTTCGCTTGTTAAAAACATGGCATCCGACTCATCAAACTCTCGAAACGAGAACTTGTGAACCAAATTTTTTATATTTTTTGGTCTCGTTATTTTGAAACTATTCCTGTCAGGAGAGGAGAATTGGGAAAAACCCGCCGCAACACTCTCTAAGATAGCCGATGCTTCGTAATCAGAGGGAGCAGACGACAAAATCCGGACATTGACTTCGAAGAGGGGCTTTGAAGATTTTGATTCCAGCGCCTTAATCGCCGACTCATCAAGGATCTTTTCCTTGATTTCCTTTTTCGGAGAAAGCGCCTCTCTCACATCAGAAAAAGATGGGATAGGGCTGGGGCCTCGCTTAATCATGTCAGAAATTTTATTACCCTTCCTTAATGACTGTAGAACCGACTTAATCTCCTTCCGATAAGAACCCACGGCTGGTCGGATTATAAGTTGTAAAGCACTACCTTCTCCAACTTCTTTGATTTTGTTAAACCCGCCTAAGATGGGCGAGAAAGTGTCGGCCGAGAGGTCAACGTAGCTTCTAATTGGTAAAACGAAACGATCTTTCTCGGTTATAACAGCGCCTTGGGAAACGCCGGCATAATTGAAAATATTATAATCTTCTGAAGGGGTAATCTCGGCGTCATTCCACAAAGATTGAATCTGTCTAACAAAAACATCGGCTAGAGAGCTTGGGACAGCGGCATAAAAATGTATTTCTTCACCCAAGTGAGGAACGGCTACTTCAAAAACAAACGGTTTTTTAAATGAGGAAAGCGCACCCAACAGCTGTTCGGTACGATTTATTTCTTGTTTTAATTCTTTTCCTTCTTTTGTAGTCCTTGGTAACCGTATTAGAAAAAGTTTAAGTTGTAGAGATTCTGATGTCTTTTTGTTGCGTAATCTTTTCCAAAAAAAATAAGATAGCCATGCAAGAACCGCGAATATGGTTATGGCGACAAAGACAATCATTTTCTTAAATCATTCCCCTTTTCTTCAGTTCGGGTAACAACTTATCTATTAACGCGTCATGGAAAGAATCCTCAATAAAGGGGGGGTATTTCTTTGCTTCGCTTAATGCTTTAGCGAGCCCCTTATGGAATACCAAATCAACGAGACGCTCTATCTCAAATTTAATTTGCGGCTCTGTTGGATTTAGGGTGAGATAGCCAGGTAATACGCTTTCTTCCTCTGTTTTCTCCTCAATCGGTTGTATCGGCGTCTGTTGAGAAAGAGTTTTTAAAGATTGCTTAATGAGCTCTCTACTCTCCAATCCTTGATGCTCTTTTTTCTCAATCTTGATCTTCTGACCAAGACGCTCCAAGCTATGCTCAAGATTTTCATGAAAATTAATAACCTTTACCATGTGATGTTATAATTATAAAGCAAAATGAACGGAAAGTGGAAAACTATTTTTCTCCTCGTCGCCATCACTCTACTCACTATATTCCTGAGGTTTTATTCAATTAAAAGCACCCCACCCGGCCTTTATCCTGACGAAGCAATGAATGGGAATAACGCAATCGAGGCCCTTAGAGCGGGGCAATTCAAGATATTTTACCCAGAGAACAATGGCCGAGAAGGTTTGTTTATAAACATCCAAGCGATGTTTTTAAAACTTTTTGGAGCGCCAAATATAAATCCCGAACCTTGGATGTTAAGAATACCAAGCGCTATTTTCGGAACGCTCACTGTTTTGGGTCTATATTTTTTAGGAAGACAACTTTTTAATAACCGCGCCATTGCTCTTCTTGCCTCATTCCTACTCGCAACATCGTTCTGGCATATTAATTTTTCACGCATCGGTTTCAGGGCTATAATGGCGCCGTTTTTCCTAACTTGGGCGATTTATTTTATATTATTATCTTTTCGAAAAATAAATAAATTGACACCAATGCCTTACTCTTCGTTCCTGCCGATTATTGGTGGCGTAGTCTACGGCTTGGGTTTCTATTCTTATATTGCATATCGCGCTACTCCACTCATAATTGCGCTAATTTTAATATTGTTTTTACGAGAACACGGTCTCCACAAAACTCTTAAAATTGGCGCTTTGTTTACAATAGCCGCAATTATTGTTGCAGTGCCCTTGGGCATGTTCTTTCTTGAAAACCCCGGAGATTTCTTAGGAAGGACAAGTCAAATTTCCATATTCAACTCGCCGACACCAATAAGAGATTTAGCTATTAATATATTGAAAACCGGCGGGATGTTTAATATTCTCGGGGATTATAACTGGCGCCATAACATTTCCGGTAGTCCACAACTTTTTTGGCCTGTGGGAATTTTGTTTTTATTTGGGATTTTGACCGGGATTAAAAATATATATAAAAACCACGAAGACAAAATAGTTTCTATAATATTATTCTCTTGGCTTATAGTTACGGCTCTTCCGGTTGTTGTTTCTAACGAGGGACTGCCTCATGCGCTCCGCGCAATAATAATGATTCCCCCAGTTTTTGTTTTATCTGCCTTAGGAGGGGTTAATTTATACAAATGGATTCGAACAAAAAAAATTCCGGGTAAATTGATTTCCGCTGGGTGTTGGTTATTATTCGTTTGTCTCGCTACTCAATCTTTCTATAGTTATTTTATTGTGTGGGCAAAAAATCTGAACACAAAAGGTGCCTTTGCGCAAAATTATGTTGATATGGGACATTTATTGAACCGCCTACCCGAGGATTCCAATAAGTATGTAATAGTCAAAGCCCAAGGAACCGATGTGCGCGGGATTCCGATGCCGACACAAACGATTATGTTTATTACGAACTCCTTCCTGCCGGAAGAGCGAAAGAAAAAAAATATATTTTATATCACGCCGGGAAAAGAAGGTGAGATACCCGAAAACTCTTCAACTTTTACCTTGGATTAATTGAGGTGGGTTCTACTATAAACCCAGTATTTTAATCGAGCCGTATGTAGAAGTGGCATCAATATTTGATGAGCTTGTGTATTTATTACTCGGTTGAGTAAGAACGCCGCTCTCCCCCGAACCACCAGACCAGTCTGATTGATTAAATGTGGAATTCTGCCACCGCGTAATATAATCCAATACTTTCAATTGGGAGAATAAAGCTCCTTGACCCGCCCACTCGGCATAAGCTGTTATCTTTTGAGTAGCAGGATCGTCGTTCCCAGAGGCAATGTCTCCACTTGAATCTCGAGTCACATTTTCAACATGAAAATATCGGGTGAATGGAATATTGTTGTAAAGAGTTAATATCTCCGCAGGGGTTAGCGCACGATTATATATTCGGGCATCATCAATGAATCCGCTCCAGCCTCTTGGGGAAGTTCCGTTCCCACCAATCCTATGATTAACGCTTGTGTGCGACTGGCCACCCGGATAATCTGTTCTGCTTTGTCTCAAGACCCCATCAACCCAAATTTGCATTTCGGTTGAACTCACAACCCCGACCGCATGATGCCATTCATTATCCACGAACGTTGTGCCCCCACTTACAGACGGTGTCCCTGATGCGATATTGTCTTTAAAAGTTATTCCGTCGCCGTAAGTTCCAAACTCAAATACAATATTCCCACTCCTTATCCAATAATTCCAATCTGATGCCGTCTGACTACCACCCTTAAACCAAACGGACATGGTCACGTTATTGCTATAAGTTAGAGACGACACATTAACATAGTCATCATCTCCATCAAAACTCAAACAAGCACTTGCCTTGCAGGTAGAGCTTGCCCGAAGCGGACCGTTTGTTAATATCCCACTATTATTGTTACCCGTGGAATCAAAAGTTGTGGTTGATACACTACTTGTCGCCTCATCAAACTTCCACTCCCCAATCAATCCATTTGATATTTCGTTTTGGAAAACACCCTCTCTGCCCCCCACCACTACAAAAAGCGATGTCCCTGAGGGGTAGACAAAATAAGACGAACTTGTTCCTTTCGTTAAACTGTAAACATCTTGCCAATTTGCGGAAGAAATTCCCCTCACCTTATCTATAATATCCTGGTTAAGTCCGGCTCCGGTTTGTAAATTCTGGTTAGAACTCGAAGAACGAAGTATGAAAGCAACCCCAAGACTTGCGGTGCCAATCAGTAATGAGCCAATAGCAAGACCTATCATAACTTCTATAAGTGATTGGCCAGATCTTGAATTGAAACGACAAAACTTAATCATGAATATAATTTTAACACTATTGTTTTAAATCATTATACTCGTCCAGAATTTCTTGAGCAGTGAGGGCCTTGTTATAAAGCTTAACTTCATCAACTCTTCCATTTAAAAAGCTACTAGTATTGGGGTCTCGGCCAATATATAAATTAATACTGCCCGTTATTGTGCCCAATGTTCCTCCAGTAATAGGGGTTGAGCTTAATACTCCGTTTAGATATGTACTCGCAGAAGAACCGTCGTAAACCCCAACAAGATAATTCCAACCCGTAGTCAGTGTTGTTGTGTCAGAGCCTCGATAATTTGATCCATCGCTAGCAATAATAAAACGTGCGGCGTTCCCGCTCGTTATGCGAATATGCCAACCTATCGAAGACGCATTCATTCGGGAAGCAATCCCTTTATTAGCCGAAGGTAAACTACTTATATAGAACCATGTCCCAACCGTGAACGGCTCGTTTTTGGAAAAGTTACCCACAGAAGTTCCCACATCAACCTGATCATCCGAACCATCAAAACCTAAACACGCCCCAGATTTACAATTCGAAGCAGATTGCCAAGACGAGCCATTGCCCAAAGTACCATTATTACCAAATCCCGAAGCGTCATAAGTAGTTGTAGCAGTCGCCTCATCCAGATGCCAATAACCCACAACACCAGTTCTCTCTCTAACAGTTACAGAGCCTTGTTTATTAGCGATGATATCGTTCACAAAGCCGTCTGGTCTCCCAGTATTTAAAGAAATTATCTGATTTTGCGAGAGTTTTCCGTTTATGGCTGAAAAGAACATGTCTAAAGTTGAGCTCCCTCCAGGATTTCCAAAAATTACATTCCTACCAAGATAATAAGTCCTAGAAACTGCACCCGCAGAATAACTAGTGCCGGTTGCGACCTCGTAACTCGGGGTCGTGCTCGTAGAACCAAAAAATCGGATTCCCCACGCCCTACCGGATTCCTGAGTTACTGCCTTTTTTTGAGTTGCCCTGATAACAGCAGAAACTTCATTTGTTGTATTTTCTAAATTCTTGACTGGTTTCAGTCCGCTAAAAGCCACGTAACCAGAAACAGAAACCGCAATCATGATTCCCATAGTGATTGCAATTTCTACAAGCGTGAACCCCCCTTGTTTCATTTTTTCCATTTTTTAGAATTTGGTTGTTAATTGGTAAATCGGGATTATGATCGCAAGCGCGATAAGTCCGATTACAAAACCGATAAAGAGTAGCAATGCCGGCTCCAGGAAAGCAACGAGAGTTTTTAGAGAGCTATCGATTTCGCTCGTATAAAAATCAGCGAGCGTTCCCAACACCTCCTCAATATGTCCCGCCTTTTCCGAAATGGACATTAAATTCGCAACCGTTCTGGGGAAATATGGCTCTTTCTTGAACGCCTCGCCGATAGTAAGGCCTTTAGAAAGACCTTCTTGTGATATTCTCAAAAGCGCTTCTTTTAATTCTAGCTGACCTACTGTTCCGGCAGTGATTTCAATCGCATCGGTTATGGGCGTTCCAGCTTTGATTAACGAGGAAAGGGTCGCTGCAAATCTCTGAAGAGCTATTTTTTTGACGACATCTTTTATAACAGGGATTTCGCCCACCAATCCGGCAACCAATCTTTTGAATGTAAACGAGGCGCGATACGCATAGAAAGCGATGGCTATCCCCACGACCCCCGCCAGTAAGATAAGCATTCCAAACTTCCCGAAAAAGAGTCCTATAGAAAAAACTACCTTAGAAAAAAGTGGTGGATCAAAACCGGACTCTAAAAATACTCCGGCAATCTTAGGGAGAGCAAATGACACTAAGAAAATTAAAATCAAAATAGAAGTTGATAGAAGAAGTGTCGGATACACAAGTGCGCTCCTTATCTGATCTTTCAACATTTTTTCCTTCGTTAAGGATATTGTTAAATTGTCGAAAACTTGCTCCAAGTCGCCGGAAGATTCTCCGGCCTTAACTAGGTTGATATAGACCTGACTGAATATCTTCGGATATTTGGCGAAAGTAGAATGAAATGGCGCTCCTTTTTCAATATTGGAGCGTATCTCTATAAGAAGTGCTCGAAGTGATGGTTTTTGGAAATCTTCAATTAATATATTTATGGCTTGAAGAAGGCTCGTGCCAATCTTAAGCATTAGCGATAGATATTTTGAAAGAAAAATTTGATCGGTTATATTTATGCGTCCACTAAAAACAAGCGACTTGGTCTTGGTGCCCGCAACCGGTTTGATACTAACTGGTTTTAATCCCTTCGATATTAGAAAATTTAAAACTTCGGTAACATCATTAGCCTCCGTCTCAGACTCAACCACCCTGCCGTCTTGTTGTGATGCTATATATTTAAAAACCATAATATCTCATTCTCTAATTACTCTAAAAAGCTCATCTATTGTCGTCATGCCACGCTCAACCTTTCTTAAACCGTCTTCAAGCATTGATACCATCCCCTCTTCTTTCGCAGCTTTATTAAATTTATCTAAACTGAATTGAGGATCAATTATCAATTTGCGCATCTTTTCTGTTATCTCTATGGTTTCAAATATACCAACCCTACCTAGATAACCAGTACCGTTGTCGATAGCACAGCCCCGCCCCCTATAAAATGTTTTGGGTATTTTTATTTTATCGGAATCAACCCCAGATTCTATGAGATATTTCTTTATCGAAGCAACAATTGCTGGCTCTGGAACGTATGATTCGATGCACTCAGTATGCACCTTCCTCGCTAACCTTTGAGAGGAAACCGAGTTTAAGACTGCGGCAACTAAGAATGGTGGAACTCCCATGTCCATCAAACGAGGTATGGCAGTTGCAGCGTCATTTGTGTGCAAACTTGAAAGCATTAAGTGTCCGGTCAAGGCCGCTTGGACCGCAATGTTCGCTGTCTCTCCGTCCCGGATTTCACCGACCATAATAATATTTGGATCTTGTCTTAAGATGGAGCGGAGACCGCCGGCAAAAGTTATTCCGGCGGCTGTGTTTACCTGGACTTGATTTATATACCGCATATCATATTCGATTGGATCTTCAATTGTTATTATATTTACCTCCGGTTTATTCAATATGTTAATTATCGAGTAAAGAGTTGTGGTCTTTCCGGCGCCGGTCGGTCCACACGCAAGAACCATACCATAGCTTTTTCCGATGGCCGATTTGACAACACGTATCGTTTCTTCAGCCATTCCGAGTTCTTCTAAAGAAAGTGGTTTCTGTGCGGCAGGCA
>ERZ1292623.2774-Hain-H51-01um-R1-2774-length-15385-cov-4_pt1 | contig 15385 bp, 21 predicted proteins | sample MGYA00564398_ERZ1292623 | MGnify/ENA primary metagenome ERZ1292623 (study PRJEB36523, sample SAMEA6512633) | groundwater metagenome | collected 2019-01-07 | study: AquaDiva: Metagenomics assemblies of 32 groundwater samples
TCCTGAGGTTGTACCAGAAGAAATTACATTTACGAATCCAACTGCTGTCGAAGTGTAGATGCCAGTATGAGCGAAGCTCACAATACCATCAGAAGATACTGCTCCTGTGCCTCCTGCAGTAACTTTCAACAGAGACCCTGTCGTAGTAGCAGCAGTTCCGTTGCTGATAGTAAGACCGTCTCCAGTTGTAAGAGCTGCTACAGAGATGCTCATCGCAGTCCCACCTGAAGTGATACCATCGGCGATAACTGCTACAACCGTACCAGCACCAGTCGTGGTAGGATTCTTAATCCTAACCATTGTTCCTGTGTATCCAGTTGTAAAGCCAGATGCTTCAACATTAAGCAGGGTCGTATCTACTTGAGCAGCTGCGGTGCTCTTAAAGTTTACAAGAGTTGAATTCGCAGCTGTTCCAAGCATGCCAGATGACTGAACATCAAGCAAGCCAGCATAAGTGGTTGAAGTATGCGCTCCAGTTCCCCGAAGTGAATAAACTCCATTGGTTGCAACAGCACCTGCTGTTGAAGTCGTCGCTCTTATAAGCGAACCAGTTGTCATTCCAGTAGTACCAACTACGCTCAATGCAACACCATCAACCATTGCAGCGGTTGAAAGCAAGACAAGAACAGTCTCATCGGTAGCAGCTGTCTTGAATTCATTCAAGGTTCCGGTTGTGCTTGTTGCTCCTGTATGGTCTGACAAGAACATTCTTCCTGTCGTAGTAATCGCAGTAGCTGCTGAAGCAAGATGAACACCCATACCTGTCGTAAGAGCATCCAAGTCAGCTGCGGTTATTGCTTTTCCAGTCGTTACTGATGAACCGCTAACTTGTACTGCGACGCCAGTTGCAAGTGCTGCTGATGCTGTAACTTTGAAGATAACAGTCTCGTCAGCTGCTGCAGAAGCAATTTCAGCAATAATACCTGTTCCAGTTGCATTCCCTGTATGGTCAACCTTGAACAAGCGACCTGTCGTTGTAAGAACTGTCGTCGCAACCGAAGACGCAATAAGAACTGCCTGACCTGTCGTAACTGCATTCGCAACCACATGGACGCCGATGCCAGTCGTCAATGCTGCTACTGGAATATACACGCCTGTTCCTGTCGTCAAGCCACTTGGCGTGATAGTAAGGAATGAAGTCGTGGTGCTTCCTGTAAAAGCTCCTGAACCTGCTACTACAAACACAGAAGCTGTCGTTGCTGTGTTGTTCGTTACGGTAAAACTCGCTGCATTATCGGCATCAGTCAAAGCTATCGAGCCGTCTGAGATAAGCACATCGCCTGCAGTAAGTGTAATACTATCACTTCCTGCGTCTCCAGCGAACACTACCATATTGGCAGTCATGTCGCCTACTTTTGAGAAATGCCATGTGTCGTTCGTTCCTTCGATATCATATCCAGTGCCAACATTGGTAATCTGGATAACATCACCAGAGCCAGCTCCGGTGTTGGTAAAGGTTACGACATCATTGTTGCCAGATGTTCTGTCGAAGGTAAGCGTACCTCCTGCCATTCCGAGTGTCTGGTCGTTGGCATAGAGTCCATCCCATGATGATACTCCGCCTCCTGCACCAGCTGCTCCAAGCGTGGTTGATGAACCAGCTGAAGAGAAAATCAAGGATCCAGAGCTGTTTACATACAATCCATATGACGATGAGTCAAGAGGATTCGAAGAATTCGTAGCATCAAATCTCAAAATACCATCACGAAGATTTATATTCCGAGGCGTACTATAATTCTTCCCATTGATAACTGCCATGTGTTGAGAAATAGTATGGCGTGTATAGCCAGAACACAATTGCCCTCGCCCACTTCGCCATGCTATTTGTTAAAGAATTAAGAAACTAGTTCGTTGGATTGCTGTTGTCTGCCTTGCTACCGATCCACATACGAGCTGAATCGTTGAAACCAAGGTCAAACATCGTGGTTGCTGATGTTTGAATTTCCTTGGTCTTGTAGACGACATTGACAGGGTCTACTGACGGTGCTTCAGATTCAATGAACTGAAAACCATATCTATCACCCTTGCGCGATGAATCGAACATCCACCACTGGGTGTTAGAGGTAAGATAATCAAGCTCAATGATTGTAAATGCACCAACTGCAGATCCATCATTGTCCATAGACTCTGGAATCTTGTTGTTCTGGATAGCTCGCAAGATTTCCTTTGCCTTGAACGCTGCAGATCCTGCCTTCTTAACAACCAACGTATCAGGAGAACCTGGGAACGGATTTCCACGACCATCAACGAATGCTGCCATTGTCCGATGAGCCGCCTTCAACCCTGGATAATCAAATGCAAGGTTGTAGGTTGTCCCATCATACACATAGTTGTTCATGTTCGTACCACCATCTTCGCGCGTATGGTCATCGTCAATGAAGCCGAGACCATCACCACCCGAGACAGTGATAGAACGAGAACCTGCAGATCCAGCATGCGTATACGAAGTTGTTTCAAAACCATTGATAAGTCGTTCTGCACACAATTTCTCTTTCTTGCGTGCGATTGACTTCTTTAGTTCATCAACAATATTCGTAAGATCGCGTTTCTTGATACCAAACTTCCACATCCGATGAGTAAACGGAAGAATCACGCCAACCATATTCTGGGTGTATGTTATATCATATCCCTGAACTGGCGTGTCTGATGAGATTACTGCATTCTCATCAACGAAGTCAGCTTCACCGAGACCAGTCAATGAAGAGTCTTTCTCGTAGTAGTCAGTCGTTGAACGGACATTGAAGTATTCAGAATACTTCACTTCCGGATCTGACGCCTTGAGCCACATCTTCTGAATTGCCTTGTCTACTGTGTCAGCTGCTTGACCGATAGTAAATGGTGCTGCCATAAAAGTAAAATGCTAAGATTACTATGCGTCAGGATCAACGCCACTGCCAGTTAACACATATCCTTTGACCTTTGTTGTACCTACTATCCCTGTCTGGAGAAACGCAACTGCCTGACCCGTAACATCGGAACCACTGTTATTCACAGCATTCTCGTCGGTCAAAGCCATCCTATCTCCGTTATGAGCGGTGTTTCCTGCTGCCGTCGCATCACACACAACCTCTTCAGTTCCAGTCAATTCCATGCACAAGATGCTGCTTGAAGACGTTGCAGTCTCCATAACAATCGCTTTGCGCGTGAAATGGTCAGTCGTAGAAGTGGTCTTCGCCCATGTAGTAGCACCAGCGGTCAACTCAAGAAGATCCCCAATAGCCGCCGTCAAAGACGACGTAGGGAGCTTTCTCATCGGTCGATCGCTGATGTCAGAAATTACATAGAATCCTGCCATAATTGAATAGTTATTTTTCTAAATCTTTCATCTCTTCCTCGCTGAATCCCTTCAGGATAGAACGCATGACTGGATTCGGCTTTGTATCGGAAGAAGCTCGTGCTATCGTTGTTCCACCATGTGCCGCTTGCTTAACTTTTTCCTGTTGAGCTTTGAGCGCGTTTTGGTTCAACGATCTTCCTGTTCCTGTGATGCTTGAATGAATTCTATCAAGAATCTTCTTTACATCACGAGGATTATCAGGTTGCTTATAGAGAGAGAATTCTTCTTTGAAACGATTCCACAGGAGATTGTCCTTGTCGTTTTCTGGAAGATATTCTACATGTGCTTGAAGGAAATCATCAAGAATAGTATCGGCAGTCTGACGGTAGTTTTGTGTTTGAAATTCATTCTTACGAACGAACCCAAACTCTTCCGCAAACACTTCCATTACTTCCTTGAGATTTGCCAACTCTTGCTGGTCGTACTTCGAGAGGACATCTTTCTTCTCAATCTTTTCAACTTTCTGTTCGATTGCTTGAAGGTCTTCTTTGCGTTCTTGCCGTCGAAGTCCTTTCAGGCGTTCAACTTCAAGACGCAAAGCATGCTCTCTCGGTGTTTCAGAATCAACGGGAGCTGGTTCTTCTTTCTTCTCTCCATCAACGATTGGTTCAGGTTCTTTTACTTCGGGCTGGTCCGAAGATTCTTTCTCATCATCGGAGTCTTTTTCAGGCTCCTCGACAAGCTCATCATCGTCTGGTTTGTGCTCCGAAGAGGACTCGGGCAGAGTTACCGTCTCTATGTCTTTTACCTCCTGATTTGAATCACTCATTGGTTTTACTTCTTTATTTTACTTGTTTGAAGATAACAAGAATTAAAAATGACTCACCAATGAGTGAGTCTTCAGCACCACCGAACACAGGAAAAGGAGAATTAAACCTGCATTCGGTGGCTTCGAAGACACACCCAATGGTTTTTCTCCTTTCCCTGCGTTTGTAATGAACCTACCTAATTTTCTTTAACAAGTCTATTGCTGTCCGGTCTTCTAACGTCAACTCTCCTGCCTTGTCTTTCTTCTCTATATCATCAACAATGTAACGGGCTGTTTCAGATTGAATCTCGATTTCTTTCAAACCACCCTTTTCATCATTCCATTTCCAGGTTGTTGTTTCACCTTCTCCTGAAATAACGCGCTCTGCAGTTTCCCATTCTTTATCAGTCATCGGAAACTGTTTTATGTCTTCTAAGATAACTGACAATTTGTCAAGAGACCCTTTGAACTGATTCAGAATTCGTACTGCATATAATCGTTCACTGACATTCAACTTCACTTTTTTCATGTTTCTCTTTATTATTTTTGAATATTTGCCTGATTTAACTTCAGATTTGCCTTTATCTTTTCGTAGAACTTCTGGACTCCTTCAAGTCCTTCCCCAAACCCGATTGCCCGTGAACGAATATCTGCCTTGTAGAATTCCCAATGGGACACGGGTGCGTTTGACTTTCCTTTCGGCACTATCACTCTGATAATGAACCCTTTGCCTGTATCTGGGTATGTTACATTCAATCCAAAATCTTTTCCAAGAATCTGGTCGCAGAATTCTCTCCATTTCGGAGGAAGGTGAGTCGTATCTGGGAAAACTGACTCTTCTTTTGACTCTGACGGAGCATTTACTCCTGGCGGAGTCTGTTGAATTGTCTTCAATTCTGACACTGACTGTGCAACTGTCTTCACAATACCAATCAACTCACTAAATTCTTTCTTTGTAACGAACTCTTCTTTTTTTTCAAGTTTTGACTTTTCTCTTGCGTCTTTTAACTTCTTTTTATGTTCTTCTGTCATCATTTTTTACTTCCTGTTTTACTCGTGGAAGAACCGAGAACAATGATTATGAACGACCTTTTAAATTTCTATAATAATTATACTCCATCTCTTTTCATAAGTAAAGGGCAAAGTTATCAACTACAATGCAAATCTTGATTTCACTCTATTCACAAGACCTTTTAACCCATCCTCAATAGTGATAGGCACATCTATCTCACAATTTACAACAACCTCGTCTCCTGGTTTTAGGTGTTTTTTTACTTTTACTCTGTGCTGCTTAATGTACTTGTGTACTTTCGTCTGGCGGACAGGCATCAAAGCGTCCTGGGTAACATTATCACCAAGTGCAAACACCAATGAATACAAGTCTTTCCGAGAAACTAACGATGTTTCATCTCCGACTTTGAATTCCATCAGGTCATCACCTGTTGATTTAACAAGAATATTATTTCCTTTTATCGCTGGAAGTTCTGCTGTTTGTGGGGTCGTAATCATTGTGCTTCAAGTTCAAGTTGACTAAAGAATGCCTTCAATCCTTCAATCTTACCCTCATTGTATGCCAATGCCCATACTGTTTCGAAATCTGTGTCTCGTTTCGCACTTGCACTCTTCCAAGAATCAGTAAGTTCGATGGACAAAGCCAAAAAAGCATCAAAACGCTCATCTCTCATCATGCTTTGAAGCTGTTTTTTTTGTATTCCGTTCATTGCTTAAACATTGCTCCAAATGTTTGTTTTAACTTCCCTAATGCATTCATCTGCTGTGGAGCTGCTGCTTGGCTCTTTGGAACAACAGTTTGTGGCTGCTGCGGCTGCATTCCTTGTTGTCCTTGCATTGTCTCACCAAATCCTTGAGCAGGAACGAATAAGGGCTGCTGATTCATCATTCCTCGCCCTGTTTCCTTGTATTGAAGCCAGATATCAGGCAACCAATCTTCAATGTCTTCATCATTTATCTTCAAGATTTGTTCCACGGCTTTCAAGAATATTTCAGGTGGCTGTGAAAGGAGTGGGACGATGATGTTAAACAACTCAGATTTCCTTTGTTTGTCTAGTTCAATTGACGGAGTCAAGATTGACCTCGGTTCAACTTTGATAATACCTCTCCATTTTAACTTTGACGCTGGTAATTCATTCTCAATCTGGAAGAATCTCGTTTCTTTGCTTTCTATAAGCTGCTTGTTGGCATCAAAATCAACATTGAGTGGTACCTGTGGGTAAAATACACCTTGGACACCTGTTTGCATTCCTTCTTGGTCAATCTGCGGAATCATTGAAAACATATTTAACCCACTTTCTTGTTCATACGCTCTCAATTCATTCTCATCGGCAAAATCTTTCACTTCTGGGATTGAAAGTATCTGTGCCAACCATGATAGAGAAATATATGCCTCATTCTCAAGGGCTTCGGCAATGTTTCCGAGAGGGAGATTCATTCGCTTCAATGCTGCTTCCTTTGCATGGAGAATCTCACCCAATGTTTTTCCAGTAATTTCTCCTTCAATAACAGGAGCAACACCACTGGCATCATCTATCTTTGACTTTTGATACTTCAATCCTTCCCATGACTCTTTTCCTGGTCCTGGAACTTCCAACCACTCAACTTTCCCACCAAGATTTTGTATCCCTTTGCCTGGTTCAATCTTAATTGTTCCGTCGCCTGTCAAAAGGTTGCTCGTACCAGACATGAAGAACATCTTGTAAATGGCAAGGACTAGTTGGTCCATTGTCATATTCTGCATTCTGTCATACAAATGTTTGTCATTCCTTATAATTTCCCACAATCCAATACCGAATGGGATCCGAGCATCTCGTAACGCCCAATAGGTGTGCCATAACGACAATTGTCCTTCATCATTCGGAAGCGGTGAGTATGCAAGGACAAGCTGTTTGCTTGGCACATAAATCGCGTACAGGTCTTTTAGCTTGTTCTCATAGAATCCAATCGTAATGATGTCTTTTCTCTCGTTCTTTGAGTCTTCTTCATTTTCTAGTTTTGTTGCTCCACCAAGGGCATACTTCCAGTTTGTATACCCGCTGAACTCAAGTCCTGCAGAATCAATTGAGTAATCTTTCTCGAAATACCAATCATTTGTAGATAATGGTTCATTCGGACGCGTCATCTCATCAATCTTCACTTTGAAAATATCCAGATTCTCTCTGTGAACACCATTGTAATCTACGATCTCTTGTTCTGTGTACTTGTTTTTGTCTGGATGCTCTGTGTCAATTTCGGTCAGTATCATCTTTTTCCGCTTGACAATCTTTGGATACGTCCGTCCTGCTGCCCACCCATACTTTGCAAGATTGAATATAAAAAGTTTTAGCTGCTGTTTGCTCTGGTCCATTGTCCATGATGTTTTCCACAAGCTGTATGCAAGTTTTGTGGTTGCTTCATACTTCTTCGTCAGAGCGGTAAAAAATGCTTCGGGATCTTTGTCAATAAGAATTGACAGTGCAGATTGGATCTTCGTGAACAGCATCGGGTCTGAGTTCTTACTGCGCCATAATTGCTCTTCGCCGAGAATAGGAACAAGGCGTGCGCGGAGTCCAAGTTCATCATCACTTTCGAACCGCTTGCCATGTCCACTCATCTTCAGTTCATCAGGCTGGTATTCCTTATCAGCATCCTTCCATATCTCCTGAATGTTCTTTCCCATCACAGACTTCTGGAAGTCATCCATTTTCTTGATACGGTCTTGTACCAAGTTTAGGACAGCTAACTCCTCGCCCTCTGCTGTGTAAGACTTTTCTACAACCTCCTTTTCGTCTTCAATTTTCTCTATCAATTTACTCATATATATAGTTTACTCTCTTTTATTAAAAATTCAAAATGATATCACTTTCTCTTTCCTTTTTCAATCGTTCAAGACGCTGTTGAATCAAGTTCATCGGCACCAACTGTTCGTCTGGAGATTTTGCTGCTCGCAATGTTTGTAGGAAATACCGAATATCATCAGCAGCATGGTCTTCTCCATCTGTATCAACATCTTCTGGATGCAAGTCATCATGGACAAGATTTGGAATTGTTCGTATTGCATTGACACATGTTGAAAAGAATCGTATCTTCGGTTTTTCAAACTCACTCCATCGTAAATACTGATGCATCAAGTCCCATCCCATAATTCTATTTTTTGAAGAAGAAACAAATCCTGTAATTCCATTCCTCATGTACACCTCTGCGGTTGTTTCTGGAAGTCCAATCTTTGCGAATGCAGACGAGTCAATGACAGTGTAATGATAGACTTCTCCTTCTGACAATTTCGATATATTTCGAGCATGCTCGTCTGAATCGAGTCCTGTTTTGTAATATTCTCTGTACACAAATACTGTTCCATCGTTGTCCAAGGCAAACCAATGACACGAAGTTATTCCACTCCGTCCGCTAACATCAATAGACCGAAATCTCCTCCATGAAGTTGGAATTTGAAATGGATCTATAACATGGATCGCAGTATCCCATTCATTGAAGTATTGTCCTTCAAATGTGTCCCAGTTACCATCTCTGTACGCTTTCCGTAAGTTGTCTGGCAATGAGTCGAGGGTCTGTAGATATGACTTATCGAGATATGGATTATCATCAACCTTTGCAGGAACAAACTGAAATTGTCCTGATTGCTGCTCATTGCTCTCGAAAAGTTTCTGAATCCAGATTTTCTTAACCCAGTCATGCCCAATGCTTCCTGGATTTGTTCCTGCTATAAACTTCGTATCTGATATTCCTGGCCAACGCTTACGCATTCTCAAGAAGTCGAATGTTTCTTTTTTATTCTTAGTAAGCTCATCAATTGCAATACCTGCAAATTCACTTGAAAAGTATTTAGATGGGTCATCAAGATTGCGAAGAGCAAGCACTCCTCCTCCAAAGCTCGGAGCCAATTTGAATACGAATCCTTCCTTGCTATCATCCTTTAAATCTCCAAGCCATTCTGGAAACTCATACTGCATCTTGCTGATATGTCTATCTTTCAAACTTGGATAATCTTCGCAAAACAATCCGAAACGTATCCCTCTCTGCTGGGTCTCTTGATATTTTTTTATAAGCCATCTGATTGGATACCATCTCAACCAGTATGACTTCCCTCCACCAGCAGCACCGCCGTACAGCGTATAGCCGAAGATATCAGCTATCTTGGTAGCTTCCTTCTGTCGGTCAGTGAAGTGAACGAGGTCGGAGAATGTTACTTTGTCAGCGATTAGTCATTGTCCTTTTGTGTAAATAATGGTGGCATCAATGTAAATGGGAGCATTCCAAGCGCCTCTATCGGCATCTTTTTCATCTCTGGCTTCACACTAACTTCCCACCACTTCACACCTTGTGGGTCAGTTATCATCTTGGCTCCATATTTATTGGTGAGATACTTGCCTACCTCTTTTTCGTAGAAGCGGTATATAGGGTTATTGGTATCTACTTTGCCGGAGATATCAAAGGATTCTTTTGCTCTTTCAGCAATTTCTTTGGTAGTTTGATTGATTGCTCGTTCAGAAAGTGAACCATACGTTTTTTGTCTTGTTGCAGGACTTGCTTCTTGCCAAATCTCCTTTGGTACTGCCTTAAACTTCCCATCTCCGAGGACGTCGGTGATTATCCACTGCGAATCATCTTGCAACCCACCATGTCCCATTTGTCCATACCTAAAAATGGTTGAACCAACTTTCATATTATCGGGTCTTAAATCAACTGCTCTAACTCCTCTTGTCTGTCTTTCATTTATTTGCCAACCACTCTCTTCCCCCAATCCCTCAATCTTCATCGCTGTTTCTCCTGTAGGGAATTGGAGTTTGGTTTTGCCGTCTTTGGCGGCTTGTTTTACTTCTTCTCTGATTATTCTTTCGTGCCATGTGTTGCGGTAGGGTTCGAGTTTAGAGAGTTCTTGATTTCTGCCAGGAGAATATAGGTTATATGCTTTTTGTTGCAATTCCTCTATCCTTGCATTTTGTTGTGGAGTTCTTTCTTGCCAGTTAATTGAACTCAACTTCTTAAATTCAGTCCCTTCTTTTTCTGGAAGAGCTTTAGCAAAAGTTTCTCCAGGAGTTTTACTTGGCATAAACTCACTTTCCAACCTCCCCTTCTGAAAGAGGTCGGATTGGAGTTCTATGACACGGCGAGTTCCTCCGACTTCTTTTGCTGTAGAACCTAAACCATACGCTTCTCGTGATTTCGGAGATATTTCTTTGCCTGTCTTTGAACTAAAGAATTTTTGATCTGGCAAATCCTCTATACGAGTGTGGGCGAAGTAGTTGGGATATCCTGCACCTGAAAAATGAACACTTCCACCAGATGTCTTAATAGGAGATTCGTAGATTCTTTCGTTGTAATTAGCAATCGGGCCTCGTAGTTCATCTGGCAATGCTATATTTTCATACCTTCCTGGTTGAGATGATGCTTTGTATGGTTTCCCATAATTATATGGGCTTGCTTCCAACGGCAACAACTCACTCTTTACTCTGTTGGCGAAGTCGGGGACGGATACCGTATCTCCGTGGTCTTTGAGTACATTTCGTATTAAATCTCTCTCTGGTTGTTTAAGGTCGGGAGAGTTCGTAAGGTCTGAAATGAACTGTTTGGATACGGTGGAGCGTCCTTTTAGTTTTTCAAGGAGCTTTGTGGAGAGGTCTTGGAAACCTTTGAAGACGGGGATGGGTTTTGGTTCAAAAAACTTCTTCATCGATGGAATCTTCTTTACCAATTCACGCGCTTTCTCGTTTCCAATTGCTCCTCTGTGTAAGTCATCAGCAATCGCAGTCACTGTCGGGTCGAGGGCTTCAACGCCTTTTTTGATTGTTTGTTTTGCTGCTTTTGTCATTCTTAGCATCGGTAAAGGTGCAGCTGACATTGCCAAATAGTCATAAAACTGTTTTGTCCCGAGTTCTGGTGGCTTATCAGGAACACCCGTAATTGAACCAGCTGTCTTTTGAAGCTGCTTCGGGAAGAATGCCATCGCACTGGGAGCACGAGGCGTAATCACTCCGGATGCTGGCACATTTGGTGTCTGCTGCTGGAGCTTCTGCTTGGCATAATCAGTCAGCAAATCCCCGCCAGTGTCTTTCTGGACGAAGAGTGGTTCTAATGCTGGTTTGAGGAAGTCAAGGAGTGTCATTCTCTTGAAATAATTCTGGATGGTCATTTCTAAACCTAAAATACAAATGGACCTCGTCTACCATCGTGTGAAACCTCTCTGACAAAATATCTCTAAAAACATTCAGAGGAATTCCATATGTCGTAAAGAAATAGAAACCAATCTTAGCCAATCCTTCTGTTGTTTCTTTCTTTATTCCTTCGATGCTTTTGTCTTTAATGTCTTTGTATGTGTATGGCATTTCTTTTATATTTTCTAAACTCATCAGAGTCAACAACGTGTCCAAGAATGTCGAATTGTGCCTTCTGTGGTTCGCGTTTGTATTCACTCTTAAACATCTTCTGCAATCGTTTCACTTTCTTTTTGTTCATAACCAACTCTTGATAACACCAAGGACAATGTACAAAACGAAACCAACAGTGATAATGAGCGGGAGCAGACGTGTAAAGAAAACCTTACACAATGCTCGCCCCATGTAGTACCCAGAAAATCCTATCATATCTTTTGGAATAATGCTAAACATTTAGAAGTCAATAATTAATGTTTTGATACTTCCTGAATGCTCTATGGACTCCTTCGCCTTCCCTGCTGCCTGGTCAGTAAGATACTGAACTGCCTTTTGCTCTGGAGGAACAGTGTACACAATTGCTCTTTTTCCAGCGACAACTCTCTCTTCATAATGTCCAAGAGCAAGCGCAAAATGCGACTTCATAAGAGCAGGCATTCTCTTTGCAATTTCCTTCACCATATATGCACGAGCAGCTTCAGCAGTAACAGATGCCATACCCTTCTTCCTTCCTGCTCCTTTTCTTTTTCCTCCGAGTGATGCCATGATTAAATCAATAATTCACTTGACTTTTATTTCGATTCATTGTATTGCACTTCTGTCGCTCTCTCTAATATTCTCTTCAGACTTCTCTTGTCTTTCTCAATTTTTATCAATTCATTTGCCGCAAGAGAAAGTCCTTGGAGAAATTGTTCTTTTGTCAATGACTCTTTAACTGTCTTCTCATGAGAGTCTTTCAGCTCAACATCATTGAGCAAAGACTCAAAGTAAACATTCCCATTTACGGTTATTAAGTAATTTCTTGAATCTCTTGCAATCCTTTTCATTGCTTCCTCCAATGAATACGCAAGAACAAAATGAGACTGTTTTGTTTCGTGGTCTGTCAAGCAATAAACAACCAATCTCTTCTTTTCATCAAGCTCTAATTTGTACAATCCATTCATGGTTTTATTATACCTCGTTCTTTTCAAGAAGTAAAGGTGGTTAACTCCAAGTATTCCGCTCTCGATTATTCCTTGGACGAGCCTCTGTCGAAGCAGTATCTCTGCCAGAGAGCGAAGCTCGGGAACATTACAGCCAGTACTTAACTGTGTTCCGTGAACATCCTATCAATCTTGCGATCTCTGACATTGACTTCCCCTTATCGTACATCTTCAAGATCTTTTTTATCATTTCCTCTGTAAGACGCTTTGATTTATTTTTCTTTTTCATAAACTCCATGTGTTAAACTTTTATTATGCGTTCCGCAGAAAATTGTATTGAAATCGTAGAAATGAGATGCAAATGGAACTGCAACAAGATGATTCAGCATCTCTGGAACTTTGTTCTGAATAATCCCATGATGCTCTCTGCACACATGAACAAGATTGCATAAGTCATTCGACGTTTCCAAGCTCTTTGGTATTCTGTGGTGAATGTCCAGGTGTCCTCTCTCATTGCAATTTTCATATCGACAAGTATCATCATCACGATCGTAAATCATTTCCCGTATCCCCTTTGGTATCTCTGCAGATTCTGTTTTGAATGCTTTCTCTCGACCTTTCATAATTTTATTCTTGAAAACTCCTTTATGAGCACCAAGAATTTATTATCATTATTTTTGTACAACTCCTTTGTTTGGATATAATAATCTTCAAGCTCTTTTGTTGACCTTTTTCCCCTGATTAAAATATCCATGACTCGTAAATAGCACAACTGAAATCTTTTGAATATCTCATTGTCTTTTCGTTTCAGAGCCTCATTGTTCATGATGCTCATCAATTTCATAATGATAATTGTCTTTGTACATCAATTTCACGCTTCCAGATTTTCCAGATCTCCTGCTTTTTTCAACAGAAACAGAAACTTCATTTGTCAGCATTCTTTTTCCTCTTGTACCGTCCAAATCTCTTTCAGAATGCCTCGACATCAAAAGAACAATATCAGCTTCTTGTGCAATAAAACTTGAATCTCTCAAATCATCAAGCTCTGGTGGTTTGTCAAGAAACAACTTTTTCATATGAGCAATAAGAAATACTGTAATTCCATGCTCAATTGCCATTCTTCTCAATTCTCTCATGACAAATCCAACAGAAAGAGAGAAGCTATCTCCACCACCTTTCTTGTTCACCAAATCAATTACATAATGCAAGTGGTCAATGAACACAACTTTCGTTCCATAGTTTGCAATTCCTTGATATATTCTTTCTTCAAGCCAAACCAAATCATTGTGCTTCATCTTTCTTGGAAGATAGAATGTGGGAATTTGTTTGTGAAACTTTTTGAAAAAAGAATTCATACCAACTTCGAATTCAAACCATAAACAACTTATTCCTTGAGATTCAAAGTTCTCTGTGAGCGTCTGACAGAACGAAGTCTTTCCATGGCGAGTTGGAGCAGACACAACAACAAGTTCTTCTGACGAAAATCCTTCTGTTAAAAAATCCATTTTTGGAATTTTTGACAGAAATGGTTTTTCTTGCTTCAATCTCTGTGTCTCAAGCTCCGACTGAATATCCAAAGAACTGACAACTCTGTCCTGACCAAAAGGATTCAAAAATGAATCATATTTCTTGTTTTTTCTTTCAAGATCTTGAAGTTCATCGTTTGTTTTGTTTATCAATTCTTTTATATTCATTTGCGTATTTCTACTGCTTTATTTTGCTCTGCGCTTGAAATAGCTTCCAAAACTTCTCTACGAGTGCAGAATGCAGGTTGGTCAACAGAAACTTTGCGAATTTCTGTAGTATTTATTATATTTGCCTCATCAACTTGAACAAAAAAATTACTCTTCATATTCAGCAAAGCATCTCTTAACTTGACAAATTTATTTACATCAATATAAAACTCTTCACCACTCTTCATCTTGACCAAAAAATATATTTCATTCATAATATCAGTCCTTTCTGTTTGTTTTTGTCTCTGTGATAGAACGAAACAAGCGATGCAAGTTTCTCTTTGAGTTGATATGGATTCGTAATGACTGGTGCAAAGTCTTTTCCGAATACCGATACGGCATACTGAATCGTGGCAAGTGTCTTCTCGGATCCAAGTTTCGCAATTAGGTCAGAAACTGCCTTTCTCTGGGTCTTGTTGTTATAACTAATGGTTGGATTTATTTGTTCAAAAAGTTTTATAAGATTATTAACCTGCAAACTATCTGTTTGCAAGATATCTTTAGATATCTTATTGTTTAGTAATTGTTTAGTCTTATTAGAAACATCGTTTCCGACGTTTCGTGACATCGTTTCCGACGTTTCTGTATTGTCAAGACTATTCGTTTTAGATGTTTCTCCTTTCCAGTCATTTTTACCCTTTTTTGCCTTGTTTACAGAGATAATTACACCATAAGGAGTTCTTTTCGTATTTATATACTTGTGTATTTTAAGAATCTTTATCCATCTGTCATAAGTTGCTCCACTGATTCCGAGTTCTTCTTCAATCATTAGCGATGTTATTGGTTGTCCACCTAAAACTTTTCCGATCCCCTCTTCAGAGATGGAAGTCATTTTGTCCAAACACCACATGAAAAGCCAAACAGATTGACCCATGTTTTTAACGTGTTTTATTTCAAGTAGATCATTCTTGACATATATTCCAAAACCTTTCATATTTTTACAGAATCTAAATAAATAGTTATTTCTTTTATATCACTTTCGTCGAAAATAAACCATTCACCTCTGTGATTTTTTGAAAAGTATTTTTCAAGGAGATAGCTCTCGGTAGCAACACAATCATCAACTTTCACCATTTTTATAAGTTCTATTCCGTGTGGATTCTCTGTCCTGTATGACTCTATTCTTTTTTCATTTTTAGCTCTTCCAATTTTGTATAAATTTAAACTTTTTAAAAAATAAACAAATCCTTCATAGCTATTGTTATTCTTTCTCGTTTCAAGAGGTTTGTTGAGTTCTTCTTCTCTTGATTTTCCAATTTCATCGT
>ERZ1292623.848-Hain-H51-01um-R1-848-length-31200-cov-6_pt1 | contig 15375 bp, 14 predicted proteins | sample MGYA00564398_ERZ1292623 | MGnify/ENA primary metagenome ERZ1292623 (study PRJEB36523, sample SAMEA6512633) | groundwater metagenome | collected 2019-01-07 | study: AquaDiva: Metagenomics assemblies of 32 groundwater samples
TCATAATATTCCCGCAACTTGTCGGCATTCTTGTCGGCATCTTTTTTGTCGTGCTTGGTGTCAACATCCTCGCTTTCGGTAACAAATTCACCCGACTTCGCTAGGATAGCAAAAGCCCCTCCCAAGGTTAGTAGGGGGAGGGGCTATAGGAGCACAAGCACGCCACTGGGGCGTTTGGGGAACGCGTCACCGACCGTGGTTATGGCTCTATAAAGCCGACGCGCAAAATCTTTTGACTGGTAAATAATAGCACCAATGCTTTTGAAAGTCAAGCATTTCACTCGCTTTTTTTTTTGTATAAAGATAGGGCCTCGACCTGGTAGTCGAGGCCCTGGGTGCGGCGAGACGGTTTTAGTTGGTGTACTTTGCCGTCAGTTGCGCCATCTGCTCGGCGGTTCTTTCGAGTTCCTCAAGACTGGCTTTTGCTTTTTCGAGGTCTTGTTTGTCGCCCGTTAGCTCATTCAGCGAAGCCGTAGCCGTACTGATCGTCGCTTGTGCTGCGTCAATCGCTACTCGCTTAGCGTTTATCTCGGCCTCGACTTTGATCAAGGCCAACTTCACTCTTTCGAGCGGGCTTTGACCAGCAACAGGGCTAGCTTCCTTCGTCTCAACCTCGGGCAGGGCCGTTGGCTGCGCGGATGCGTTAATAGCTGCGCGTAGGCGTTCGTGATTGTCAGCGATCGCTTCCGTAACCTTCTTTCTCGTTTCCGAGAGATACAGCTCGGCTTTCGTTGTAACCTTATACGAGTGAAAGTCGCGTCCTCGGTTATAGAGGAGATACCCGTTCTTGGTGAGCTCGTCGATCACGATCAATGCCCTCTCTTCGTCGCAGGCCGCCGTCTTAGAGATGGTTTCGACTGTGGCATGAACTGTCAGGCATGGGTGAAGCTTTGCTTCTGCAACCAGAGTCTCGAGAATCTCGGTCAACGGCAAGGGGTCACTAAACGAATCTTCTTTCGGGGCAATCACGTGACGCGTTGTGGCGTCGGAGGTCACCTGCCGGGACAAGTGGAAGGTTTTGGCTCCCCTCGGCCCCTTTGCCACCAGCGCCCCCCAAACGAAGAGCTGATGAATTGCGCGGCTAATCATCGAATTCGATGCCTTCTTGTCCCCACTCTTGTCGGAGTAGAGACTGCCGAGCGTCGAATTGAGGACATCCTTGTCTAGAAGTCCGTCATCGCCCGTCGTCTTGTCGGCCAACGCGTCAATAATGACGCTGACCGTAACGACTTCGATGATGGTCTTCTTGCGCACGTTCTTGTGTCTGCCACCCTGGCTACCACCGTCGACTTTGATGCCGTTCCAGAGATATTCGAGGCGTTTTGGCAGTACGACGCTCACCACGCCCATCAAGCTTAACGCTTGTAAGCTGGTGCCAACTTGCTTGTTGGTCCCCTCGGCACCGCACTCGGTGAGTACGGTTCGGACACACGTTTCAAGCGCGTCCTTACTCACAACACCATCTGTAGTGCTAGAAGTGACATATGCATCGAGCTTTTTGAGGGCTTCGATACTTTTGTCCCAGAACCGATTGAGAACGAATTCCCCTTTCGGCGCTTCGGAACCGAGTAAATTGGCGATTGTTGCCACGGTTTCTTCCTCCTTGATTGTTTCAGGCTTCTCCGATGCGACCGGCTTGGTTGCAAGCAGTCGGTAGGCGGGATACGGCCGCGTATTCCCGGTGGATTCGATGCAACCCTTCCGAACAAGAGCCATTATAGATCTGGCGTGCTCGAGTTGGGTTGGCTTAAGGCCGTACATCTCGAGAACTATGCGAACGGCAGTTCGGAATGCGTCGCCGTCGATGAGATCGTCCTGGACATCCACGGCTGTCAGACAGTCAAGGACCTCCTTGAAGTGAATCTCGTAACTCCAGAAGGCGCTCAGGTTGAACGCCGGTACCAAAGGTAGCGCTGTTGCAGCTACTCGCATCGCATCGATTGACGCTTTTGAGAGCTGGGGATCGACAGCCTTATTTTTGAGTCTTATGGGCGGATTACGCCAAAGGCTGTAAACCTGTTTGACATCCAGCTTGGAGTCGACTTGTGCGACAAATTCCCTGCAGGTGTCATTTCCGCCCGGTTGTACTGTACCGCGAATTTCGTAACTACCTTTTGGTCGTTTTTTAAGGATTATTCCCTTGCGATGATGGCTACCTGTCGCTGCCTTAGTCAGCATAACCGTAACCTTGCCCGCGAGATCCTTGATTGGTTCGTAGAGCATCGGTGCGGTTTCAGCAGGAATCGGCGCCAAGGTATGGTTCTTGCTTTGTTTTATGTCGAGTGTTAACGTACCCACAAATTCACCTCCTTGGAGAATTTTGTTCAGAGCAATATTAACAGATCTTCAGATAAAGTCAAGGTCGGTCGGGAGTTCCAAGGGACTTTTTTCGTTGCCGAGTTCGGTGGAAACTGATGACAAACCGGTGGACTTCGTCACGAATCCGGGCGAGAAACAAAATGCCCTTATGGCCTCGTTTTGCAATCATGGGTCGTTTTTTACCAGGTAAAAATATCCGATCCGGTTTTTTCGCTAGAGAAATCAGTTGCGGCTTCTGGCTGTTCTGCCAGGAGCTAGTTACTAGTTGCTCCACCGCCTTGAGGGCGGCGGCTAGCTGTTCTGGTCCGCCGTCAACGACATAAAGGTCTGGTAATGGGCGGGAGGTGTCGGCGAATCGTCGGGCTGTAACCTCTTTTATCATCGAGAAGTCATCCTGGCCGGTGACTGTTTTAATCTTATACCTCCTGTACTCGTTTTTATCTGGTTTGCCGTTAATAAAACAAACGGTAGCTCCGACCGGCTCGCTCGCACCTAGATTAGAAATATCAACCGCTTCGATACGTAGTGGCACTTTAGCAAGCCCAAGAAGTTCCTTTAGGGCAATCAGTCCGGTGTAATCGCCACTTTCTTTGATGAGCAGTGACTCGAGCTTTGCTTGAGCGTTCTTCTTTGCTAACTCGACAAAATCGAGTTTTTCGCCGCGTTTAGCGCTTCGCAGTTCAATCCTTTTATCGAAAACGTTAGATAGCCAGGCGGCAATTATATCCTGGTCTTCGATTTCAGCTTCGAGTATGACCAGGGCCGGTATCGTTTGCAGGTTGTGGTAAAAAGTCATGATGAACTGTCGTATTACCTCGCTCTCGTTGCGTTCAACGCTCGAGTCAAATACGAACTGCTGGGCGTGGCCAAAATGACCGCCGAGTACTGGGGCAAGTGTGACAACTGTATGCTGATTGGAGCTTGCTGTCGCAATAATGTCGCAATCCTCGTCGGTTCCAGAAACGATATCCTGGGGGCTAATAACCTGATGAACGGCCCGTAGCTGATTCCGAAGCTTGGCCGCAAGCTCATAATTCTGGTTTTGCGACGCTATTTCCATCCGTCGATCCAAATCTTTCATGATTGCTTGACGCTTACCCTGAAGAAAATCGATAACCTTACCCACCTGAACAGCATATACTTCTATATCAATCTGATCGGCCATAGGGCAGAGGTTGTCCTCGAGCTGGCAGTTCAGACACGGTCTGTCGTGGCCCCGAGGAAGCGGCTTATTACTAATATGCACACCGTAAAGCCGACGCAAGAACTCGCAGGCAAGGTTGGCTGCCCAGGCCGAGAGATACGGCCCATAATACCTTGATCCGTCTTTAGCTCGACGACGCACTACTTGCAGGCGAGGAAACGGCTCACGTACGGTAAGCTTGATAAACGGATAAGCCTTATCGTCTGTGAGTTTTATGTTGAACTTTGGACTGTATTCGCTGATCAATCGAGACTCAAGTATTAACGCTTCAAGCTCGTTGTTAACAACTATCGTCTCGACGTCAGCTACGAGTCCCATCATCACCGCTATCCAAGGGCGGTTCAGATGTCTATTAGTAAAATAGCTTCCAACCCTATTTTTTAAATTTTTGGCCTTACCGACATAAAGCACTCTGTCGTGCTCATCCTTAAAGAGATAAACTCCGCTTTGATCTGGTAAAGCACCGATACTATTTTTTATTTCTTCTTGCATTTGTTGCTGGTAATACTATCATTAAATCGCTAGTGGGTCACGCGACCTGCTGGTGTCGCTCCACAAGCGACTATCCTCCCAGTTAGGCGAAAACAGAAGGGGCGTCGGAATCAGTCCCCGATGCCCCATAATTACGCTTAAAATAAAACGTACAGAATACTGGCGCTTACACTAACAGGTTGATAGAATAGTCTTTAATTATATATCGAATAATAATCTTATCATGTCTAGCGTTTCATGCCATACACAAAGCGGAAATAACTTTTAATAAAATTTGTCCTAAAACAGTTGACATATCGATAAAAATATGATAGTATTGCCGCGTACCATCAGGTACAGAAGTTGTGAGACCGTGTGTCTAAAGAGCCACGCTCAACAGCAACTCACTTTAACAATTAGTTTTCCTTTCAGTCCGTAACCACGACAGGTACCTGGCATTCCGAAATTCGAAATTAGCCAGCCAACAAAAGTTTTTAGTTCTGGATTGAAAGGGGGAAACAAATCGAATGTTTTGTTTCCGCTTCCTTTGAGATTTCTTATAGAAAGAGATTTCAAAGGAGGGAGGACTTCCCCGTGGCACCGCGGTAATCGGGCAAGGAAAAGAAAATGAAATTTCTAGGTCAGAATCACGATTTCGACACAACGGTCAGAAGCATTGGCGGTCAGTTCAGGGACAAGTGCCTTGAAAAGATCAGCGCAATGCGCGGCCAAATCGTCGCCGTCAATCCGCTTGCGGATGGCAGCGCCGACTTGTTCTTCTTGACGAAGGGCGGCCGAAACAATGACCGTTCGGTTGTGAATGCGATCCACACGGGTGACTCGTGCAGATCGTTCGCAAATCTCGGCTACCGATACCCGGAAACCGAGGGGGTCGACGACCAGCTCGAGGCGAAGACGCTCGGCTATCGAACGCCGGCCACGGTCGCTCGCTAACTTCAACACGACACGTTTCCGGGAGGGAATAATGACCTTTGAACGATAGCTGGCGCGAGGTGGCGTCCGTGTCAGCAATAATAAGCCAACCGAGGGAGAGCGATCCTCTCCCTCCTTCATTCAAGCTCGCACCGATGTGGGTTTAGATGAGGGTAGGAGCGCTCGAAAGAGTGGCTCGCGGTCCCAACTGAAGCATTTACGAAATAGTAGATGCTTGTGAGGGAATTATGGAAAAGTTTCTAAGTAAGATTCGGCCTGCTCTTGTTTTTTTCTTCGGCACGCCTCGTCGATTGCGTGCCAGTGTCATCGGTTTGGTGATTACTATCGTCATTCTCGTGCCAGGCGTCCTGTCGTTTGTTATCGGACGCTTGCTCGACGGGCTGGCTCCCTTGCTTGGGCCGATCGTCGTCATTCTCATCCTAGGTTTGGCTTTTGGCCGGATCTTCAGACCCGTCTTCCGGCTCTTCTCTCCCCCAAAAAAGAAGAGCTAGAATCGTCCGTCCAGCCCCAGATCTTCGGATCTGGAGCTGGGCTCCCAATCAAGTTCATCGATAATGAGGTGAGCTTTGAGGGAAAATATGAATTTAAAATCGGAGATGCGGGAGCACGAGCTTCCTGTTCGCAATCGTACTCGTCGTCGGTTCAGCTTGTTGAGGAATCTTTTCTGGTACGGTCAGCGCGATCGCGTCGAAGTGACGAGCTGGAAGGCCTATCGACGGTCGCAGCACAAGGCCGCGTAACAACTGTGGGGGCGTCAGGGTTTCGACGAGGGCAGAATAATTGCCGTCTGGGCGTGGTAGCCCAAGCTGGGAAAATGCCTAAACAAAAACCAGTGATGGCAGGAACCTGCTTCCGGAACCGAGTTCAATTCTCGGCGCCTCCACCAGTTTTCTTCCGGGACGATGAATAGCTAGCGCTAAGCATCATCCCTCCAACTGTCTTGCTGACTCGTAGGAGTGGGCGGGGCGAAGGAGAGAGGAAATGAGAAGGGTTAAAGACTTTGTCGTATCTGTCGGGTATTGGATAAATGCCCAGTTCCGACCGATCAACGAAGTCACTGCAAGGGAACTGAAATTCGTTGATGACGTCGAAGGCCACTACCAGATGTGCTTGCTCGTCGAAGAAGACGAGGCGGAGTGTGTATTTCTTGAGCTGATACTGGGTCGAGTGACCGAAATCCGAGTTTTAGCCAAGAAGTACCGTCGACACGTTCGACGGGCGATGACAGCACGAATCGGCGCTGTCTTGTCAGATAACTGGCAGGAGTTCGGGGATAGGGTAGTTGCCGAAATGGAGGTTCTCGAAGATCTTGCGGGCAAAATCGTACAACTTCGCGGCCTCTGTCCGGAAATCAGCAGTCGAACCGGTCACTATCCCGAGGGGATAGCTATGTAGGTGGTAAGAAAAACGCCACTGACAACCAGCACTGAAGGAGGTTACAATGTGTCGGTGTTGCAAGAACGGGAGTTCTGGAGATGAGCAGCCTCCAGCGTCTGCTTATGTTACTGCTCTCCTGACCATTACTCTCGCATGTGGCACGGCAGGCTGTGTCTACGTCCTCTACACCGAGCCAGAGAGCGTTCTCGGGTACTTAGTCGGTACGGTCGTGTCGCTGCTAACTACCATTCTCACTGGCCGGACATGCATCAAGATAATCCGGCAGTACAACCAAAGGGGTCGTCCTAAATGAATTCAGGACGACCCCTTTTCCGTATCCTTGAAAAAGCTTTTCAACGAATTATTTGTCATTGACGAATAAGTTTCTACTGCGAGAATGGTAAAAATGGACGTGAAATTTTTAGCCCAAAAGTTGATCGATCACGATGAGCGACTGGAGCGAATCGAGACTAAGATGCTGACGCGCGATGAGTTCTTAACCACAATGGACAAAGTAATGTCGGCAATTGCGAGACTCGATCGGGGGCGGTTATTCCAAATTCACAGACTCGATAGACATGAGCAAGATATCGCTAAGCTCAAAACTAAAGTCGGACTCACTGACTAGTGTTCCGTTTATCAAAGAGGACTTTTTCTAAAACATGACCGGTCAGGGAGCTCTTGTTCTGTGAGACTTCTTCTGGCGTCCCCTTAGCTACAACTTCGCCACCCTTCTCACCGCCACCAGGACCAAGGTCTATCAGATGGTCGGCCGATTTTATAACATCTAAGTTATGTTCTATGACAACAACGGTATTTCCGCGATCAACCAGGGTCTGCAGTACGGCAAGGAGTTTCTCGACGTCGGCAAAATGAAGTCCGGTGGTCGGCTCGTCCAATATATACAAAGTAGCGCCGGTATCGCGTTTGGTTAGTTCGGCCGCTAACTTTATACGCTGGGCTTCGCCACCAGAAAGAGTCGTGGCGCTCTGGCCAAGCCGAACATAACCCAAGCCGACTTTCTGCATTGTGCGCATCTTGTCAGCAACGGTGCCAATATTGGCAAAGAACTCTAGGGCCTCATCAATGGTCATGTTCAAGACCTGAGAAATATTTTTACCCTTCCACATTACTTCCAGCGTTTCGCGGTTGAAGCGAGTGCCTTTGCAGACATCGCAAGTAATATAAACATCCGGCAGGAAATTCATTTCAATTTTAATCTGGCCGTCGCCTTGGCAGTTCTCACATCGTCCGCCTCCGCCAGCTGGCGGAACATTAAAGCTAAATCGTCCAGGCTTGTAGCCACGACTACGGGCGGCAGGGGTAGCGGCAAAGAGCTGGCGGATCGGGTCGAACGCTTTGGGGTACGTGGCCGGGTTGCTACGTGGAGTTCGGCCGATAGGGGACTGGTCGATCTCGATCATCTTATTGATATGCTCAACACCGCTAATGCCTTCGTGAGCTCCTGGAGTTAATGTACCGTGATCCATCTTTCGATTAACGGCTTTACTCAAGATCTCGGCAATTAGCGTTGATTTGCCCGAGCCGGAAACTCCGGTAACAACGATAAAACGCGAGGTTGGGAAGTTCACAGTAATATTTTTCAAGTTGTTTTCTTTGGCGCCGTGGATTGTCAGCATCTTATGGCCTTTATCAACTTCGCGACGAGTCGGCACAACAAGGGCTTTTTCGCCACGTAAGTACGGGGCCGTCACAGATTTTGGATTATTAAGAACCTCGTCATACGTACCGCTCGCCACAATCTCGCCGCCATGTTCACCGGCACCAGGACCGATATCAACCAAGAAATCGGCAGCACGCATTGTTTCTTCATCGTGCTCAATCACAATTACTGTATTACCCAGATCACGCAGGCGGTGTAAGGTTTCGATAAGTTTAGCGTTGTCAGTTGGGTGGAGGCCGATGGTTGGCTCGTCTAGAACATATAAAATCCCAACCAAAGCCGAACCAATCTGCGAAGCAAGACGAATTCGTTGAGATTCGCCACCGGCCAGTGTTGTTGCCGAACGGTCGAGCGTCAGATAGTCCAAGCCAACTTTAGACAAAAACTCGAGGCGGCTGGTGATTTCGAGAATAACTTTACTGACAATCGATTTTTCCCTCGCGGTGAGTTTCAACGCGGCAAAATATTCCCAAGCCTGGTCTATGGTTAGTTTGGTGACTTCGGAGATATTTTTTTGCCCAACTTTAAAAATTAGCGCTTCTTGTTTGAGACGTGCACCCTTACAGCTCTGGCAAGGGCTGGCGAGCATGTATTTTTCAATTTCTTCCCGGACTCGGTCGGAATCAGTTTCGTGGTAACGCTTTTCCAGGTGGGGAATGAGACCGTTGAACCCAACGTGAAAATGGTGGGCGACGCCGGCGGAGTAGTACTTAAGCTTGAGTCGCAGCGGTGTTCCAGTTCCGTAAAGAATCTTTTTTAAATTATCTTTGTTGAGGTCCTTGATTGGTGTATCAACAGAAAGGTCAAAGAATTCGGCTGCGTTTCGCAAGAGGACGCCGTAATAATTTATCGGTGAGTAAGTCCACGGCATAATGCCGCCTTCGGTGATTGATTTGACAGGATCTGGAATAATCAATTCCTCGGTGATTATCTTGCGATAGCCAAGGCCGTGACAGTCTTCGCAGGCGCCGTACGGTGAGTTGAACGAAAATGATCGCGGGCTAACTTCGCCTAAACTAAAACCGTCGTACGGGCAGGCTAAATCCTCGCTAAGTAGTATCTCGTCGTCTTTGCCTTCTTGGGCGACGATAACTAGACCCTTGCTTAATTTCATCGCCGACTCAATCGCCTCGGTTAGACGCGACGGTGTCGATGAGCCGATGATCAACCGGTCAATCAAGACCTCGATTTTATGGGCTTTGTAGCGATCAAGCTCGATCTTATCGCTCAGACTGTAGATCTCACCGTTAACACGAACTGTCCCAAATCCTCCTTTGTACAGATCGTGTAGAAGCTGATGGTATTCGCCTTTGCGACCGCGTACAACTGGAGCTAAAACACTGATGCGTGTTCCTTCGGGGAGCCCAGTAATTAAGTCGGTCATCTGATCGACGCTCTGACGAGAAATCACTCGACCACAATTCGGGCAGTAGGGGATACCGATACGAGCAAAGAGTAAGCGTAAATAATCGTAAATTTCGGTTACCGTACCAACAGTTGAACGAGGGTTATGAGAGTTGGCTTTTTGGTCAATTGAAATGGCCGGTGAAAGCCCTTCAATATAATCAACATCGGGTTTCTCCATCTGTCCCAAAAATTGTCTAGCATAGCTGGACAATGACTCCATATAGCGGCGCTGACCTTCGGCGTAAATGGTGTCGAACGCCAAGCTCGATTTACCGGAGCCTGATAGACCTGTGAACACAATTAATTTCTCTCGAGGTAACTCGAGATCGATGTTCTTGAGATTGTGTTCTCTGGCACCTTTAATGAAGATTTTATCTGACGATGACATCTAGATATTGTACCAGACAAATACCGAATAACATTAGGTGGACTTATTGTGGGAATTCGTATAGTATCCTATTTGGTTTTATCAGTGCACGCAGGTGCATACCTAAGCCCAGTCCTTTGCGGCACACCCGCGTCATCCTTGTCACACCTTGCGTCCCGGTACACATCCCGGGGCTTTTTAATATCTAGGAGCTTGCGTCTTTGGCCGACTACTGCAATATAAAGATATGAGCGAGCTACCAAGTCAGAGTCCGGAAGAGCTGGGATTATCTTTGGATGAAAGCCGTTTTGGAGACGAAAGAGTAATCCTTAACACCCTCGAGCACGGGGTTGCGCGCTCAGTAGGTGACATTGACCAGTTTTTTAATGATATTGCACCGCACCGGAATGTTGTAGAGTTGGCTTACGCAAAAATAGAGGTTATTGGCTCCCGAGGAGAAAATAAGCTTGTAGTGGTTAGTGACGACGAAACGGAAATACTCGCAGTTTTTAAACCTGACTCACTTAGGTCAAAGGAGTTCCGGGATATGAATGAATTGGGTGATGATTATCCGCGTGAGAGAGCGGCGTATTTTGTCTCAAAACATTTTGGCTTCGACCTAGTACCACCAACTACGATCAGAACAATTGATAACCGAACTGGTTCGCTACAAGAGTTCATATCACGCGATGAATATCGAGCGGGTAGCGATATCGCCCGCACCACCAACGAACAGATGGACATGATTATGGATTCAGATGACGTAAAAAAGCTTTGTATTCTTGACTGGATTATTGGTAACGCGGATAGACACTCGGCCAATTATTTAGTAAATCTTAACACTGACCCCGCGGCCAAAGGACGAGCACTAATCGCGATCGATAACGGAATGGGTTTTAATAGTAAGTTCTACCGTACCAAGTCAAATTTATCTGTAAAAAATGAGAAACATGGAGGCCAGAGAGTTCCGGGTCCGTACGTGCATTTAACCTTTGAAGTCGAAAGCAACAAACCAATAACTACCACAATTCCCGAAGAACTATTGGCTCAAATTGCCGATGGTTACCAACGCATGAGCGACTTAGATCAAGATATTACCGGTGTTGACGGCATATCACTAGATGAGGCCGGGGAAATGCGTTACCGTATCGAGCTATTACTAGATAAAAAAGTCTTTCTGTCGGGAAATAACTTTAGTTTTATCACTAAGGATATAGCATGACCCCCGACTAGCGGGGGCCAAAGTGCTGACACAGATGTTGAAGTAAGCGTCTCTCCGGTGCTTGCGTAAAGTCGACCCGAGGATTGTCCAGAATGCTTGCAAGTTGCGGGTTTCCCCTGAGCTCACGTTCTCGTAGCGTAGAAGTGAGGAATACTCTCTTCCCCTCAGCTACGAGCTGTTGCAGTATCCCGATTCTGTTTCTGAACTGCTTATCAGGGTTAAGGCAAACTGCGACGAAGTCGGGCGGGAAAGAAAATTCTCCCGTCTCTCTTTTCATGAGCTCAACCCACCCCTGTGGTCCAAAGAACGTTGCCGTATGCATACGTACACTCTCCAATTACCTCGAGATTGTAACAGTTTTCTCCCATAAGGTCAAGTATCTTTGGCTATTTTCCGGTGCTCGTTTCGCTCTTTCTGCATTTTCTTTAGCTTTATTACCTCATCTCGTAGGATCGCAGCAAGTTCAAACTGAAGCTCTTGGGCGGCGAGCTTCATAGCTCGTTCTTTTTCTTTGATTAGAGATTCAATGTTGGATTTGGCCAGTAATGTCTCGATTTTATCTAAGCCGACAGATTCAGAGAGTTCCTGCTCAACTATTGAAGTTATTTCCTTGGAAATTGTGGTTGGGGTGATGTGGTGATTTTTGTTGTGGGCTTCTTGAATGGTACGGCGGCGGTTAGTCTCTTCAATGGCCCGTTTCAAACTTCCGGTTATGTTGTCGGCGTAGAGCACGACTTGACCCTGGACGTTACGGGCAGCACGACCGATAGTCTGAATTAGCGATCGATCCGAACGCAAAAAGCCTTCTTTATCGGCGTCCAGAATTCCGACTAAAGAAACTTCTGGCAGGTCTAAGCCCTCGCGTAAAAGATTTACACCGACTAATACATCGAACGTGCCCTTGCGCAGCTCGCGCAAAATCTCAATGCGCTCCAAGGTTTCGATGCCGGAGTGCAAGTATCGAACCCGAATACCTCGCTCGGTAAAGTAGTCGGTCAAATCTTCCGCCATTTTTTTGGTTAATGTTGTTACCAAGACTCGTTCCTCTCGCTTTACACGCTCTTTGGCTCGTTCCATCAGGTCACCAACTTGATTTTCCAGCGGCCGAATGATAATTTCCGGGTCAACCAACCCAGTTGGACGGATAACCTGCTCTACGGTTTGCTCGGTCTTCCCAAGCTCGTAATTTCCAGGAGTAGCAGAAGTATAAATAGTCTGGCCGACCTTCTTTTCAAATTCGGCAAAACGAAGTGGCCGGTTGTCTTTAGCGGACGGTAATCTGAAACCGTAATCTACTAAAACTTCTTTGCGAGCCCTATCTCCGTTATACATCCCGCCAATCTGTGGCACGGTCACGTGTGACTCGTCGATAATCGTCAGGAAATCGTCCGGGAAGTAATTCAGCAACGTGTTTGGAGTTGCCCCTGGGGCCCGACCATCAAAATGTCGGGAGTAGTTTTCTATCCCGTTGCAGTAACCGATCTCACGGATCATCTCCATATCATAGTTGGTGCGGCGCTTCAATCGATCGGCCTCGATAATTTTCTTTTCTTTTTCTAAAACCTTGAGCCGGTCATCAAGCTCAGCCGAAATTGATTCAAGGGCTCCTTCAATCTTCTCGGGTGGGGTAACGAAATGCCGTGATGGATAAATTACAACGAAACGGGGAGTGGCGTTAACGGAGCCGGTGACGTGATCAATCTCCTGGATCTGGGAAACCGTATCTCCATCAAGTTTAATGCGAACTAATGTTGTGGAGTTGGACGGCAAAACGTCGATGATTTCGCCCCGAGCCCGGAAATCTCCTCGAGCCAATTCAACGTCATTGCGTTGGTACTGTAGGAAAACGAGCTTATCTAATATAGCTTCACGGTCGGCTTTATCTCCTTTGGTTAAAACCAACGTTGCTTTCTGATACTCTTCTGCCGATCCCAACCCATAAATACACGAAACTGAGGCGACGATAATAACATCACGTCGCGAGAGAACTGCCTGTGTGGCGGCGTGACGCAACCGATCAATCTCGTCATTAATTTGAGCTTCTTTTTCTATATATGTATCTGAATTAGGCATATACGCCTCTGGTTGGTAGTAGTCGTAGTAAGAAACAAAGTATTCAACAGCGTTTTTAGGGAAGAAATGACGAAACTCACTTGTTAGTTGAGCCGCCAAGGTTTTGTTGTGGGCAATCACCAGGGTGGGTTTCTGAATTTGGGCAATAACATTAGCGGCAGTGAAAGTTTTACCAGATCCCGTTACACCCAAAAGTACCTGATGCTTCAGACCTTTGTTGATTCCAGATACCAGCGCTTCAATCGCTTTCGGTTGGTCACCTGCTGGTGTAACGTTAGCGTTTAACTCAAAATTCATGACTCTGTCATCTTACCTGAAAAAATTAGCCAGTAATCCGTTGACTTCATAGAGAGGTCGTGATAATATCGACACACATCAACTAGGAGGTTGGTTGCACATGGATAGTAAAATCAACATCGCAATCGTTGCCAAATTCAAACATGGGGATATCTACGTCGCACTGCAAAAGAGGGGCTGGAGTGTAGCTCGAGCATCGAGGGAGCTAGGGATTAGGAGAGGTATACTTGACGACCTAATTAATATGAGACGGATCCCAAACCTTTCTCTCGAGACGGAACTTAAGTTAGCCGAACTCACAGGCAAAACTCTAGAGGAGATGTTTCCAAAAGAGTTCAGAGTCAAGGAGTTTCTCGACGGCAGGAGAGAGCTGGTGGCATTTCGTGACTGCGACCCAAGATCGCTTGCCTCAGCCGGCATCCGCACTTTGCCAGTACCGTTAGGAGCCAAAGCTCAAGACCTACTCGATCTGGCAGAGAAGTACCTCGGGGAATTAACCGAAACGGAGCGCGCCGTATTCGAAGGCGTCGTGATGGAACGCCGAACTCCAAGGGATGTAGGTGAAGAACTTGGATTTTCTGCGCAAAAAGTCCAAAACATTGAGTTCAGGGCGAGGCGTAAAATTCAAGACATGCGTCAAGGCAAATATCCGTCAAGAAGTAACCAACCTTAAGTGGAATGATCCCGAGCGCGTCCGTTTTTGCCCCAGTGGTAAGAACGGCCGCCTCGGGCCTTTTTATTCTTTAAATCCTAATCACCACACCCCACCTGCGGGGTGGGATAAGGTTAGCCGGTGTAATTTTCGATTAGTAGGTGTTTAATCTTCGATAAACTTCGTTGATATGAAATCCGTCCTGAAACAAACTTTCGGTACTCTTTTGGTTGGATATCAAGGACTCCTTCCCAATTACAGATATTCTTGTCCGTATTTTCCCCTATGTATTGGCAGTACGAGGAGTAGACCCACTGGTCGGGAACGGCTATTAGGTCCGCAGATACAGGATTGAGATGCAGGTAGCGAGTTAGGTGAAGTAGTTGTTCGTCGCTTTGAACGAGTACATTCTTAAAACGTGACTCCCATAGGGGGCCGCGTCGATTGTGGGAGATATTGAAGTAACGAGCGAAGCTATTCAGTAGATTATTCATAAAACTTGAGATTCCACCTTCTACCAATTGTTTCAGCACTAGGTGAATATGTGTCGGCATTACACAGTAGGCGATTATCTTAACTGATGGCACTGCCCCAGAAGCGCTATCAACCCTTAGCTTGGATTCGGGTGACAGCTCTAAATAATCCGATAACTTCGTACTCTTCGGCGAGCTGCTGTAATAGCACAATCCCTCGATTAGTCTTTCGTAGCAAGTTGGTGTCCGGAAAATTTCGAAGCCCGAAATACTACGAGTATAAATATGATATATCTCTCCCGTAGTTATGCTGTCCTTTCTGATTGAGGTCATATTTAACATAGTTATACCATATCCCACCCCGCAGGTGGGGTATGGTTGTTTAATAGGGGTTGACAGGGAGTGAACCAGTAGCTAGTAATATATATCAGGTACGGTACTGGTTTGCCGTATCACAAGTTAAAAATAAAAAACTTTAGGGAAGGAGGTGAGAAGCATGGCATTTAGCAAAGTATCAGCAAAGTCTGGTAAGACTTACTACCTACACTCCCGAGATGTTACCCTGCGTGGCGGTCGCCAACAGACCATCTATTTCTTCGCTCAAGACGTCCGACCGGGCGCCCTTGACGCAATTCCAGCTGGCTACGAAGTAATGGAAAACGCTCGCACCGGTCTTCCAATGTTGCGTAAGGCTCGTTAGTAGTTGCTTCATTCACGCGTGTAAGAAGCAAGGGAAACCGCTCGAAAGAGCGGTTTTCTGGTGTACAATATCTTTGAATGAAAACGAGTACATTTTCGATTCGCTCAATAAATTTCGCAAAATGAAAACGAGTACATTTTCGATTCGCTCAATAAATTTCGCAAAATGAAAACGA
>ERZ1292623.2777-Hain-H51-01um-R1-2777-length-15368-cov-19_pt1 | contig 15368 bp, 11 predicted proteins | sample MGYA00564398_ERZ1292623 | MGnify/ENA primary metagenome ERZ1292623 (study PRJEB36523, sample SAMEA6512633) | groundwater metagenome | collected 2019-01-07 | study: AquaDiva: Metagenomics assemblies of 32 groundwater samples
CGATGGTGCCGACGTTCAGGTGCGGTTTGGTGCGTTCGAATTTTTCTTTGGACACGGGAGTCTTCCTCTCGGCATCAATAAATTGGGTTCAATCGGGTCAGCTGGCTTTCTTGAGTACCGACTCGGCGACGCTCAATGGCACCGGCGAGTATTTCTTGAATTCCATCGTGTAGGTCGCGCGGCCCTGGGTCGCGGAACGCAGTGACGTGGAATAACCAAACATGTTCGCCAGCGGCACTTCGGCTCGAATCATCTTCACGTTGCCGTGGCCATCTTCCTGGCTCATGATGATGCCGCGCCGCGAATTCAGGTCGCCCATCACGTTACCCAAATAATCGGCCGGGCTCGTCACTTCGACGTCCATGATCGGCTCGAGCAGCACCGGGTCGCCCTTCAGACCGGCATCGCGCCAACACAGGATCGCCGCCATCTTGAATGCGTTTTCGTTCGAGTCCACTTCGTGGTACGAGCCGTAGTGCAGCGTCGCCCTCACGTCTACGACCGGGTAGCCGAATTTGATGCCGCGCTGCATCGCCTCGTCCACGCCCTTGCGTACCGCCGGGATGAATTCCTTCGGGATCGCGCCACCCTTGATCGCGTCCACAAACTCAAAACCCTTGCCCGCCGTTTGCGGCTCGAACTTGATCTGCACATGGCCGTACTGGCCGCGGCCACCGGATTGTTTAACGAAACGGTACTCCTGGTCCACGGCCTTGCGAATCGTTTCGCGGTACGCGACTTGCGGCTTGCCGACATTGGCCTCGACGCCGAACTCGCGTTTCATGCGCTCGACGATGACCTCGAGGTGCAGCTCGCCCATGCCGGAGATGATGGTCTGGCTCGATTCCTCGTCGGTCGAGACGCGGAATGAAGGGTCTTCCTGAGCCAGGCGGTTCAACGCCACGCCCATTTTTTCCTGGTCGGCCTTGGTCTTCGGCTCCACCGCCTGCGAGATCACCGGTTCCGGGAACTCCATGCGCTCAAGCGCGATCACCTTATCCGGGTCGCACAGCGTCTCGCCGGTGGTGACTTCCTTCAGGCCCACGCACGCGGCGATGTCGCCGGCGCGGACTTCCTTGATTTCCTGGCGGTCGTTGGCGTGCATCTGCAACAACCGGCCGATGCGCTCCTTCCTGCTCCGAACCGGGTTGTACACGGTGTCGCCCGAGGCGAGTACGCCGGAGTACACGCGAATATAGGTCAGCGCGCCGACGAACGGATCGGTCGCGATCTTGAACGCGAGCGCGGCGAACGGCTCGTTGTCGTCAGCATGGCGCTCGGCCTCACTGCCGTCCTTGTCGTCGAGGTGGCCCTTGATCGCCGGACGGTCGACCGGCGCGGGCAGCAGGTCGATGACCGCGTCGAGCGCTGCCTGCACGCCCTTGTTCTTGAAGGCACTGCCGCACAGCACCGGCACAATTTCGAGCCTGAGGTTGCGCTCACGCAAGCCCTGCTTGATCTCCGCCTCTGTCAGTGGCTGGCCGGCGAGGTATTTTTCCATCAGGATTTCATTGGCCTCGGCCGCGGCCTCGACCATTTTGTCGTGATATTCCTTGCACTGCGCGGCCATGTCGGCCGGGATGTCGCGTTCCTCGAACTTCATGCCCTGGGTGGAGTCATCCCAGAAGATCGCCTTCATCTTGATAAGATCAACCACGCCCTGAAATTTCTCCTCGGCGCCGATGGGAAGCTGTAACGGTACGGCATTGGCGCCGAGACGTTCTTTCAGCTGGGAGACGACCATGAGGAAGTTGGCGCCGGCACGGTCCATCTTGTTGACGAACGCGATGCGCGGCACACCGTACTTGTTGGCCTGACGCCAGACGGTCTCGGACTGCGGTTGCACGCCGCCGACGGCGCACAGCACGAAGATCGCGCCGTCGAGTACGCGCAGCGAGCGCTCCACCTCGATGGTGAAGTCGACGTGACCGGGGGTATCGATGATGTTGAAGCGGTGCTGGTCGCGCTTGCCATCCATGCCTTTCCAGAAGCAGGTGGTGGCCGCGGAGGTGATGGTGATGCCGCGCTCTTGTTCCTGCTCCATCCAGTCCATGACCGCGGTGCCGTCGTGCACTTCGCCGATCTTGTGCGACACGCCGGTGTAAAACAGGATGCGCTCCGTGGTCGTGGTCTTACCCGCATCAATGTGCGCCATGATGCCGATATTACGGTAGCGTTCGATAGGTGTAGTACGAGCCACGACGTCAATCCTCTTAAAGAACGAGCTGGTAACAACTACCAGCGATAATGCGAAAAAGCCTTGTTGGCTTCCGCCATGCGGTGCACGTCCTCGCGCTTCTTCACCGCATTGCCGCGTTTCTCCGCGGCGTCCATCAATTCATCGGCCATGCGCGTCGCCATGGACTTGCCGGCGCGATCGCGCGCCGCGTCTGTCAGCCAACGCATCGCCAACGCCGTCTGGCGTCCCGCGCGCACCTCGACCGGCACCTGGTAGGTGGCGCCGCCGACGCGACGACTCTTGACCTCGACCAGTGGGCGCACGTTGTCGATCGCCTGGGTGAACAGGTCGAGCGGCTCTTTCTTGCCGCGCTGGGCGATCACGTCGAGCGCACCGTAAATAATCTTCTCGGCCGCGGACTTCTTGCCCTGGCGCATGACCACGTTAATGAATTTCGTCACCGTCTCGCTGCGGAACTTAGGGTCCGGCGTTACCGCGCGCTTCGGGACTTCTCTACGTCTCGGCATAACCTGTCTTGACCTGTCTTTTTAAAGAATAAACGCCGCGCCTACGGGCGCGGCGAGTGTACTCAATCCTTACGCTGACTTCGGACGCTTGGCGCCGTACTTCGAGCGACTCTGCTTGCGGTCGGTCACGCCGGCCGTATCCAGGGTGCCGCGTACCGTGTGATAGCGTACGCCCGGCAAGTCCTTCACGCGGCCCCCGCGGATCAGCACCACCGAGTGCTCCTGCAGGTTGTGGCCTTCGCCACCGATATACGTAATCACTTCGTAGCCGTTGGTCAGCCGCACCTTGGCGACCTTGCGCAGCGCCGAGTTCGGCTTCTTCGGCGTCGTGGTGTACACGCGCGTACACACACCACGTTTCTGCGGGCAGGCGTCGAGCGCCGGCACCTTGCTCTTTTTGATGTAGCGGGTGCGCGGTTTGCGCACCAGCTGATTGATCGTCGGCATAAAATCCGGTTCCGGAAAGCAACAGGCCGGCGGCGAACCGGCCTGTTTAGAGGGGCGCGATTCTATGGATACGCCCCGATGGTGTCAAGCCATTTCCGGTGTTTTTACCACGAAAATAGCCGTTTTTCAGGTCCCGGGACCGACCCCGGTCGAGTCCCGGTAACGACCGGTTTAGCCCACCGCTTTCTCACCGCCACGGGGTTTGGAACCGGTGAAGCTCAGCGCCTGTTCCAGTGCGCGTGCCTCTTCCTTGGACTCGGAACGCTTGCGCCGGCGTTCCTGATGGTGCGCGAGTCCAGTGCCGGCCGGGATCAGGCGACCGACGATGACGTTCTCCTTCAGGCCACGCAGTCTGTCGATCTTGCCGGTGATGGCCGCCTCGGTGAGCACGCGCGTGGTCTCCTGGAACGACGCCGCCGAGATGAACGACTCGGTCGAGAGCGAGGCCTTGGTGATGCCCAGCAGCAGCGGTTCCCAGGTCGCGGGTTTCTTGTCCTTCGGCAGGCCCTCGTTTTCCTCGATCATGCGCGCGCGCTCGACCTGCTCGCCCGGCAGGAAGCGGGAGTCGGCCGGATTGATGACGCGCACCTTGCGCAACATCTGGCGCACGATCACTTCGATGTGCTTGTCGTTGATCTTCACGCCCTGCAACCGGTAGACGTCCTGAATTTCATCGACGATGTAATTCGTGAGCGCCTCGACGCCGAGCAACCGCAGGATGTCGGACGCCACCGGCGAACCGTCAACAATGGTGTCGCCCTGTTCCACGGTCTCGCCCTCGAACACGGTGATGTGCCGGCCCTTTGGGATCAGATACTCGTGCTCGTTGCCGTCCTTACCGGTGATGATCAGACGTTGCTTGCCCTTGGTGTCCTTGCCGAACGACACCACGCCGTTGGTCTCGGCCAGGAGCGCGCAGTCCTTGGGCTTGCGCGCCTCGAACAGCTCGGCCACGCGCGGCAGACCGCCGGTGATGTCGCGCGTCTTGAGCGACTCCTGCGGGATACGTGCGAGCACGTCGCCGATGCCGATCTTGTCGCCGTCGTTGACGGTGATGATCGCACCCGGCGGCAGCATGTACTTGGCCGGGATTTCAGTGCCGGGGATGTTGACCGGCTTGCCCTTGCCGTCGAGCAGCGTGATCACCGGACGGATGTCCTTGGCGCCGGCACGATGCTTGGCATCGAGCACGACGTAGGTGGACAGCCCCGTGACCTCGTCGGTCTGGCGGTTGACGGTGACGCCGTCGATGAAGTCGCTGAAGGTGACCTTGCCGGCCACTTCGGTGACGATCGGGTGCGTATGCGGATCCCAGTTAGCGACGACGCTGCCAGCCTTCACTTTCGAGCCGTCGCGCTCCGACAGCACCGCACCGAACGGCACCTTGTAGCGCTCGCGGTTGCGGCCCTGCTCGTCCTGCACAATGAGCTCGCCGGAACGCGATACCGCGACGTGGTTTCCGCTGGCGTGCTTCACCACCTTGATGTTCTTCAGACGCACCACGCCGGTGGTCTTGATCTCGATCTTCGAGATCGCCGTCGCGCGCGACGCCGCGCCGCCGATGTGGAACGTACGCATCGTCAGCTGCGTGCCCGGCTCGCCGATGGACTGCGCCGCAATGACGCCGACCGCCTCGCCGAGATTGATGAGATGGCCACGGCCCAAGTCGCGCCCGTAGCACTGGCGGCAGACGCCGTAGCGCGTACGGCAGGTCACCGCCGAGCGCACCAGCACCTGATCGATATTACGCTCCTCGATGAGCGCGATGACATGCTCGTCAATCAAGGTGCCGTCCGGCACCAATACTTTCCTGTCGTTGGACGGGTCGCGGATATCGCCGATGATCACGCGGCCGAGGATACGATCCCGGAGCGCAATCACGATCTCGCCGCCTTCCACGAGCGCGCTCTTGGCCACGCCCTCGGTGGTGCCGCAATCGTCCTCGGTCACCACCAGATCCTGGCACACGTCCACCAGGCGGCGCGTGAGGTAACCCGAGTTCGCGGTCTTGAGCGCGGTGTCGGCCAGACCCTTGCGCGCGCCGTGGGTTGAGATGAAGTACTGCAACACGTTCAGGCCTTCGCGGAAATTCGCCGTGATCGGCGTCTCGATGATCGAGCCGTCGGGCTTGGCCATCAGGCCGCGCATGCCGGCGAGCTGGCGGATCTGGGCGGCGGACCCGCGCGCGCCCGAGTCGGCCATCATGAAGATCGAGTTGAACGACTCCTGACGCGTCTTCGCGCCCTTGGCGTCGGTCACCTCTTCGGAGCCAAGCTTGTCCATCAGCGCCTTGGCGACCTTCTCGGAGGTGTGGGTCCAGATGTCCACGACCTTGTTGTAACGCTCGCCGTCGGTCAACAGGCCCGAGGCATACTGGTTCTGGATCGCCTTCACCTCGGTCTCGGACTGACCGATGATCTCGGCTTTCTCCGCCGGAATGATCATGTCGTCCATGCCGAACGACACCGCCGCGCGCGTGGCGTAGGCGAAGCCGGTGTACATCAGCTGGTCGGCGAAAATCACCGTCGGCTTCAGCCCCACGCGCCGGTAGCAGGCATTGATGAGTTCGGAAATCGTTTTCTTCTTGAGCACGCGGTTGATCAGCTCGAACGGCAGCCCCTCCGGCAGAATTTCCGAGAGCAGCGCCCGACCCACCGTGGTGTCATAGAGCTTGCGCGTTTCGGTACGTTTGCCTTTGTCGTCGAACTGCACTTCACGGATGCGTGCCTTGACCTTCGCCTGCAGCGCCACATGGCGGCCGCCGTAGGCGCGGTGCACCTCATACACGTCGGCAAAGATCTTGCCCTCGCCCTGGGCGTTGATGCGCTCGCGCGTCATGTAATAAAGACCCAGCACGATATCCTGCGACGGCACGATGATCGGGTCGCCGTTCGCAGGCGACAACACGTTGTTCGTGGACATCATCAGCGCGCGCGCCTCGAGCTGCGCCTCGATGGACAGCGGGATGTGCACCGCCATCTGGTCGCCGTCGAAGTCGGCGTTATACGGCGCGCACACCAGCGGATGCAGCTGGATCGCCTTGCCCTCGACGAGTTGCGGCTCGAACGCCTGGATACCGAGACGGTGCAACGTCGGCGCGCGGTTGAGCATCACCGGATGCTCGCGGATGACCTCTTCCAGAATGTCCCAGACTTCGGGACCGGCGGCCTCGACCATCTTCTTCGCGGCCTTGATGGTCGTGGCCAGTCCCTGGATCTCGAGCTTGTGGAAAATAAACGGCTTGAACAGCTCGAGCGCCATTTTCTTCGGCAGACCGCACTGATGCAGCCGCAGTGTCGGCCCGACCACGATCACGGAACGGCCGGAGTAGTCGACGCGCTTGCCGAGCAGGTTTTGGCGGAAGCGGCCCTGCTTGCCCTTGATCATATCGGCCAGCGACTTGAGCTGGCGCTTGTTGGCGCCGGTGATGGCGCGCCCGCGGCGACCGTTGTCGAGCAGCGCGTCCACCGCCTCTTGCAGCATGCGCTTCTCGTTGCGCACGATGATGTCCGGCGCATTCAGGTCGAGCAGGCGCTTCAGGCGGTTATTACGGTTGATAACGCGGCGATAAAGATCGTTCAAATCCGACGTCGCGAACCGGCCGCCGTCGAGCGGCACCAGCGGGCGCAACTCGGGCGGCAGCACCGGCAGAATCTCCAACACCATCCACTCCGGCTTGTTACCGGAGTGCAGAAACGCCTCGAGCACCTTGAGGCGCTTGGTGTACTTTTTAATCTTGGTCTCGGAGCTGGTCTCGGCGAGTTCGGCGCGCAGGCGCGTGGTCTCTTCCTCGAGGTTTATGCCTTTCAACAGCTCGCGGATCGCCTCCGCGCCCATGCGCGCGTCGAACTCGTCGCCGTGCTCCTCAATGGCGCTGAGGTAGGCGTCTTCGGACAGCAGCTGGCTCTTCTCAAGCGGCGTCATGCCCGGATCGATAACCACGTAAGCCTCGAAATACAACACGCGCTCGATGTCGCGCAGCGTCATGTCCAGCACCAAGCCCATGCGCGAGGGCAGCGACTTCAGGAACCAGATGTGCGCGACCGGCGAGGCCAGGTCAATGTGGGCCATGCGCTCGCGCCGCACCTTGGACAGCGTCACCTCGACGCCGCACTTCTCGCAGATCACGCCGCGGTGCTTCAGGCGCTTGTACTTGCCGCACAGGCACTCGTAGTCCTTCACCGGGCCGAAAATCTTGGCGCAGAACAGGCCGTCACGCTCCGGCTTGAAGGTGCGATAGTTGATCGTCTCCGGCTTCTTCACTTCGCCGTACGACCACGAGCGGATTTTCTCCGGCGAGGCGAGGCCGATCTTGATGGAATCGAAGTCCTCGGACTTGCTGGACTGTTTGAAAAGATTGAACAGGTCTTTCAAGGTGTATTCTCCTAGGCCTAAGCCAGATAAGCCGATTTACTGTTCCAGCTTGAGTTCGATGTCGATGCCGAGCGCGCGGATTTCCTTGACCAGCACGTTGAACGACTCGGGCATGCCGGCCTCCATGCGGTGGTCGCCCTTGACGATGTTCTCGAACATCTTGGTGCGACCGGCGACGTCGTCCGACTTCACCGTGAGCATCTCCTGCAGCGTGTACGACGCGCCATAGGCCTCGAGCGCCCACACTTCCATTTCGCCGAAGCGCTGGCCGCCGAACTGCGCCTTGCCACCGAGCGGCTGCTGCGTGACCAGCGAGTACGGACCGGTGGAACGCGCGTGCATCTTGTCGTCCACCAGGTGGTTGAGCTTGAGGATGTACATGTAGCCGACCGTTACCGGGCGCTCGAAGGCCTCGCCGCTGCGCCCGTCGAAGAGCGTCGTCTGGCCGCTCAGCGGCAGACCGGCGAGCGCGAGCATGTCCTTGATTTCGTCCTCGGAGGCGCCGTCGAACACCGGTGTTGCCACCGGCACACCCTTGCGCAGGTTATGCGCGAGTTCAGCGACCTCGTCGTCGGTCAACGACTTGATGTCTTCCTTGCGCCCACTCCTGCCGACGTGGTTGTAAATTTTGTCGATGAAGCGGCGCAACTCTTCCGCCTTGCGGCTTTCATCGAGCATCTTGCCGATTTGCGCGCCGAGTTCGTGCGCCGCCCAGCCCAGATGCGTCTCCAGCACCTGGCCGACGTTCATGCGCGAGGGCACGCCGAGCGGATTCAACACGATATCCACCGGGCTACCATCGGCCATGTACGGCATGTCCTCGACCGGGACAATGCGCGAGATAACGCCTTTATTGCCGTGGCGGCCGGCCATCTTGTCGCCGGGTTGCAGCCGGCGCTTCACTGCCAGGTACACCTTGACCATTTTCAGCACGCCCGGGGCCAGGTCATCGCCCGAGGTGAGTTTGGCTTTTTTCTCGACAAAACGTTGTTCGAACTGCTCCTTGAGCTGGGTGAGGTGGCCGCGAATCTGCTCCAGCGCCTGCGACGCCTCTTCGTTCTTGAGACGGATATCGAACCACTTCGGGCGCGGCAGCTCCTCGAGGTAGGCCTTGGTGATGCGATCGCCATTCTTGAGGCCGGCGGGACCGCCGTCGGCGGTCTTGCCGACGAGCTGGCGCTCGAGGCGCATGAAGGCGTCGTTCTCGACGATGCGGTACTGGTCGTCGAGGTCCTTGCGGATGCTGGCGAGATCCTGCTCCTCGATGCTCTTGGCGCGCGAGTCCTTGTCCACGCCTTCGCGCGTGAACACGTGCACGTCGATGACCGTTCCGGCCATGCCCGAAGGCACGCGCAGGCTGGTGTCCTTCACGTCCGAGGCCTTCTCGCCGAAAATCGCGCGCAGCAACTTCTCTTCCGGCGTCAGCTGGGTCTCGCCCTTGGGCGTGACCTTGCCCACCAGGATGTCGCCCGCGTCCACCTCGGCGCCGATGTAAACGATGCCGGCCTCGTCGAGCTTGGCCAGCGCCGCTTCACCGACGTTGGGGATGTCGCGCGTGATTTCCTCGGAACCGAGTTTGGTGTCGCGCGCCACTGTTTGCAGTTCTTCGATATGGATGGTGGTGAAGTAATCCTGATCCACCACGCGCTCGGAGATGAGAATCGAGTCCTCGAAGTTGTAGCCGTTCCACGGCATGAACGCGACCAGCACGTTGCGTCCGAGCGCGAGTTCGCCCATGTCGGTGCTCTGGCCGTCGGCCAGCACGTCGCCCTTGGCGAGCATGTCGCCGACCTTCACCATCGGACGCTGGTTGATGTTGGTGTTCTGGTTCGAACGCGTGTACTTGGTGAGGTTGTAGATGTCCACGCCGACATCGCCCGGCCCGGTTTCGTCGTCGTTGACGCGCACCACGATGCGCGAGGCATCCACCGACTCGACCGCACCGCCGCGGCGCGCCACCAGCGTGGCGCCGGAGTCGATGGCGCAGGTGCGCTCGATGCCGGTGCCGACCAGCGGCTTCTCGGTGATGAGCGTCGGCACCGCCTGGCGCTGCATGTTGGAACCCATGAGCGCGCGGTTGGCGTCGTCGTGCTCGAGGAACGGAATCAGCGCCGCGGCCACCGACACGATCTGCGACGGCGCGACGTCGATATATTCCACCTTGTCCGGCGTGGACAGCATGAATTCGTTCTTGCAGCGGCACGAGACCAGCTCGTCGGTGAGGCTGCCGCGCGCGTCGAGTGTCGCGTTCGCCTGCGCGATCACGAACTTGCTCTCCTCGATGGCGGACAGGTAATCCACCTGGTCGACCACCTTGCCGTTGTTCACCTTGCGGTACGGCGTCTCGAGGAAACCGTACTCGTTGGTGCGCGCATACACCGCGAGCGAGTTGATCAGGCCGATGTTCGGGCCTTCCGGCGTTTCGATCGGGCACACGCGGCCGTAATGCGTCGGGTGCACATCGCGCACCTCGAAACCGGCGCGTTCACGGGTCAAGCCACCCGGTCCGAGCGCCGACACGCGGCGCTTGTGCGTCACTTCGGACAGCGGGTTGGTCTGGTCCATGAACTGGCTCAACTGTGAGGAGCCGAAGAATTCCTTGATCACCGCCGACACCGGCTTGGCGTTGATCAGCTCCTGCGGCATCAGGCCCTCGGATTCCGCCAGGCTTAGACGCTCCTTCACCGCGCGCTCGACGCGCACCAAGCCAACGCGGAACTGATTCTCGGCGAGTTCGCCGACCGAGCGCACGCGGCGGTTGCCGAGGTGGTCGATATCGTCGATCTCGCCCTTGCCGTTCTTGAGCTCGATGAGAATCTTCATCGCATCGACGATGTCTTCCTGCGTCAGGATGCCCGGGCCTTCGTCGTCGGAGCGGCCGACGCGGCGATTGAACTTCATGCGGCCGACGGCCGACAGGTCGTAGCGGTCGGAGCTGAAGAACAGGTTGTTAAACAACGTCTGTGCGGCGTCTTTCGTCGGCGGCTCGCCCGGGCGCATCATGCGGTAGATTTCGATCTGCGCCTCAAGCGGATCGCGCGTCGGGTCCAGGCGCAGGGTGTCGGAGACGTACGAGCCCTGATCGAGGTCGTTGGTATAAACGGTCTTGAACTGCGGAATGCCGGCGGCGACGAGCTTGTCGAGGATCTCCTGGCTCACGACGTCGTTGGCGTTCGCCAGCAATTCGCCGGTCTGCGGATGAATCATGTCCTCGGCCAGTGCCCGGCCAATGACAAAGGTAGCCGGCACGCTGAGCTTGCTCAGGCGCGCCTTCTCGATCTCGCGAATGTGGCGACCGGAGATGCGCTTGCCGGTCTCGACGATGACTTCGCCCTTCGGTGTCTTGATGTCGAAGTCGAGCTGCAACCCGCGCAGGCGCGCGGGAATGAGGTCGAGCCGGAACTCGGCCTTGTCGAAGTGGAAGTTGTCCATCTCGAAGAAGGTCGCGAGAATCTCCTGGCTGTTCATGCCGAGCGCGCGCAGCAGGATTGAGGCCGGCAGTTTGCGCCGGCGATCGATGCGCACGTACAGGTAATCCTTGGGGTCGAACTCGAAATCGAGCCACGAGCCGCGGTACGGAATCACGCGCGCAGAAAACAGCAGCTTGCCCGAGGAGTGGGTTTTGCCGAAGTCGTGCTCGAAAAACACGCCCGGGGAACGGTGCAGCTGCGAGACGATGACGCGCTCGGTGCCGTTAATAATAAAAGTGCCGTGGTCGGTCATGAGCGGAATCTCGCCCATGTAGACTTCCTGCTCCTTGATATCACGCACGGTCTTGGCGCCGGTGCTCTCGTCCTTGTCGAACACCACCAGGCGCAACAACACGCGCAGCGGCGCGGCGTAGATCAGGCCGCGCTGCTGGCATTCCTTGACGTCGAAACCCGGCGTGCCGAGGCGATAGCTGACGAACTCGAGCGCGGCGTTGCCGTTGTACGACTCGATCGGGAACACCGTTTTGAACGCCGCCTGCAGGCCCTGGTCGATGCGCTGCTCCGACGGCACCTCCGCCTGCAGAAACTGCCGGTACGATTGCTTCTGGATCTCCAGCAGGTAAGGCGCCTTCAGGATGCTCGAGCGCTTGCCAAAGCTCTTGCGGATGAGTTTCTTTTCGGTGAATGAATAGGTCATGCGCTTCCCCGGTCTCTAAACCTGCTGCAAAACGGCGGACAACTCTCGAAAGAAAAACCGCGCGCCGGGCGGAAACCCGCCCGGCTGCGTGATGGCCATGCTTAAAAAACTACTTGAGCTCCACCTTGGCGCCGGCGGCCTCAAGATCCTTCTTCATCTTCTCGGCGTCGGCCTTGGGCACGCCTTCCTTCACGGTCTGCGGCGCGCCTTCCACCAGATCCTTGGCTTCCTTCAGGCCCAGGGTGGTCACCGCACGCACGGCCTTGATCACGGAAACCTTGTTCTCACCGGCGGCCGTCAGGACGACGTCGAAGGCGTCCTTGACTTCCGCCGGGGCAGCCGCGGCGGCAGCGGCCGGCGCGGCAACCGCCATCGCGGCGGCGGACACGCCGAACTTGGTCTCCATTTCCTTGATGAGCTCGGACAGCTCGAGCACGGACATGCTGGCGATACTATTGAGAATCTCTGCTTTCGAAACGGCCATGATGCAATCTCCTGAAAACGTTTTCGGTTGAACGATATATATAAGGGTTAGGCGGCGGCCTGCTTGGCGTCGCGCACGGCAGCGAGTGTGCGCACGAACCTGCCCGGCACCTCGCTGAGGGTGCGGACAAAGGTCGCAATCGGCGCCTGCATGGCGCCCAAGAGCATCGCGAGCAACTGCTCGCGGCCGGGCAGCGTGGCCAAGGCCTTGACCTGGTCGAGGGACATTACCTTCCCCGCCATGGCCGCGGCCTTGATCTTCAGTTGCCCGTTGTCCTTGGCGAACTCGCTCAACAGCTTCGCGACTGCGACCGGGTCGGACGAGATGGCGTAGGCCAGCGGCCCGGTCATCTGGTCCTTCAGGCACTCATACGACGTGCCCTCGGTCGCGCGCCGCGCGAGCGTGTTCTTGACCACGCGCAGGTAGACCTTGGACTCGTGCGCCTTGCGGCGCAGCTGGGTCATCTGCGCGACGGTCAGCCCGCGATATTCCGCAAGCATCGCCGCCTGGGCGCCCTGGAACTGCCGGGTCACCTCGGCCACGACCGCCTTCTTCTGCTCAAGATTAAGACTCATGCGAGTCACCTCCGTTAGTACTGCATTACCCAACGGCGACCGTCCCCAGGAGTACGTCCTGTTTCGGGCACACCGTCTGCGCGGGCGGCTTGCGCCATTAAGCCTCGGTGCCAAACGGCACACCTTGGCGCCTGCGGTCTTTGACGATCCACTGGCGAAATTCACCAGCGGTCCCAAAGTCTTTCCAAAACACAGCCGGCGAACCGGCTGTACCTTTCAAAACTTACAGCCCCGACGTATCCAGGCGGATGCCCGGGCCCATCGTGGTCGAGATCGTTATCTTCTTAAGGAACGCACCCTTGGAACTTGCCGGCCGCGACTTGTTCAACGCCGTCAGCAACGACATCAGGTTTTCCTTGAGCGCCTCGGCCTCAAACGAGGCTTTGCCGATCGCGCAGTGCACGATGCCGGCCTTGTCGGTGCGGTACTGCACCTGACCGGCCTTGGCGCTTTCGACCGCCTTGGCCACGTTTGGCGTTACGGTGCCGACCTTCGGGTTCGGCATCAGCCCGCGGGGGCCAAGAATCTGGCCGAGCTGGCCGACGATTTTCATCGCCTCGGGCGTCGCCACGCACAGGTCGAAATCGATCTGGCCGGCCTTGATGCGGTCGGCGAGGTCCTGGAAGCCGATGATGTCGGCGCCGGCCTTCTTCGCGGCCTCGGCCTGCGCGCCTTCGGCGAACACCGCCACGCGCACCTTCTTGCCAGTGCCGCGCGGCATTACCGCCGTGCCGCGCACGTTCTGGTCGGATTTCTTCGAGTCGATGCCGAGGTTGACGGCCACGTCCACCGATTCGTCGAACTTGGCGCTGGCCGTGTTCTTCAGGATCACCAGCGCCTCGTCGAGCGGATAGGTCTTGAGGCGGTCAAGCTTCGCGAGCTGTGCTTTCATGCGTTTGCCGGCCATGTCACATCCCCTCGACGTCAACGCCCATCTGGCGCGCGCTGCCGGCGATGATCTTCACCGCCGCGTTCATGTCGTAACAGTTCAGGTCCGGCATCTTGATCTTGGCGATGTCCTCGATCTGCTTGCGCGTGAGCTTGCCGACCTTGTTCTTGTTGGCCACGCTCGAACCGCTCTCGAGACCGAGCGCCTTCTTGATGAGCACGCTCGCGGGCGGCGTCTTGGTGATAAAGCTGAAGCTCTTGTCGCTGAACACGGTGATGATCACCGGGGTCGGCATGCCCTTCTCCAGGGTCTGGGTCTTGGCGTTGAACTGCTTGCAGAACTCCATGATATTGAGGCCGTGCTGACCCAGCGCCGGGCCCACGGGCGGGCTCGGGTTCGCCGAACCGGCCGGCACCTGCAACTTCACATAGGCCGTTATCTTCTTTGCCATGATTGCTCCTGACGGGTCCAAGCGGCCGTTGGCGGCCTCCCCGCGGTTAAATTTGAGTAGCAAGTTTCAAGTAGCAAGCGGCAAGTAAAATCAACTCTTGCGACTTGTCACTTGCTGCTTGCTACTGGTTACTACGCCTTCTCCACCTGACTGAATTCCAGTTCCACCGGCGTCATGCGTCCGAAAATGGACACCGACACCTTGAGCTTGTTCTTCTCGTAGTTCACATCCTCGACGGTGGCGTTGAAGTCCTGGAACGGGCCATCGACCACGCGCACCTGCTCGCCGGGCATGAACGAGAATTTCGGCCGCGGCTTCTCCACGCCTTCCTGCACCTGCTTCAAGATCGCCTGCGCCTCCTTGTCGGTAATCGGCGTCGGGCGCATGCCCGAGCCGCCGAGGAAGCCGGTGACCTTCGGCACGTTCTTCACCAAGTGCCAGGTGTTTTCGTCCATGTCCATCTTCACCAGCACGTAGCCGGGGAAAAACTTGCGCTCGCTGGTGCGCTTCTGGCCGCTCTTCATCTCCACGACCTCTTCCGTCGGCACCAGAATCTCGCCGAACTTTTCCTGCATGCCGGTATTCCGGATGTGGTCCTGGAGCGCGCGCGCCACCGACTTCTCGAAGCCGGAATAGGTGTGCACGACATACCAACGCATCGTCATGATTCGTGACTCTCTCTTATCCGGTGATCACGGTGAGGATCTTGTGCAACGCCCAATCCAGCACCCAAATAAACAGCGCGATGAGCACCACCAGCGCGAACACCACCAGCGTCATCTGCATGGTTTCCTTGCGTGCCGGCCACACCACCTTGCGCAACTCGACGCGCGCGCCCCTGGCGAATTCCCAGGTCGCACGGCCCGGCGCCGTCAGACTCGCCACCGTCACCGCAACCGCCAGCGCCGCCAGCAGTACAGCCCACTGGACGATCTCCGGCTTGCCGCCAAAGTAATAGAAACCCCCGATACCGCCCGCGAGGATCAGTATCGAAAGGGTCAATTTCAGTTTGTCCGCCATGCACCGTCCGACTGTTCGTTCCCGGTGGCGTTACCGCCGCCGTTGCGCGCCTCCATGCACGCGATTGCCTTCGCATCTGGCAGGCCAGGAGGGTCTCGAACCCCCAACCTTCGGTTTTGGAGACCGACGCTCTACCAATTGAGCTACTGGCCTATAAACCTCAGTTCCAAGTTACAAGTATCAAGTGGCAAGTAACTGCTTTTTCTTGCTACTTGCTGCTTTGCACTTGCTACTCCAATACCTTCGCCACCACCCCGGCGCCGACGGTGCGGCCGCCTTCGCGAATCGCGAAGC
>ERZ1292623.314-Hain-H51-01um-R1-314-length-53925-cov-13_pt3 | contig 15366 bp, 17 predicted proteins | sample MGYA00564398_ERZ1292623 | MGnify/ENA primary metagenome ERZ1292623 (study PRJEB36523, sample SAMEA6512633) | groundwater metagenome | collected 2019-01-07 | study: AquaDiva: Metagenomics assemblies of 32 groundwater samples
AAAATCACAAAGGTGAACACTCTCTGGCTCTTTTTTTAATTTTAAATTCTGGTATATATATTCACTGAGAAAAGGGAGAAAAGGCGCTGATATTTTGCTTAAATTTTTTAATACTAAATACAAGACTTGGCTAACCTCTTCTTTCTCTTCTTTATCTTTAGGTTTTTGAAAGTATCGGCGGGATCTACGAATATACCAATTGGAAGTATCTTCAACAAAATCATTAAAGAATCTCGCTGCCTTTGTTATTTCGTATTTATCCATCCACCGAATAACCTCTTGGGCTAAATCCTGTGTCCTGGAAATTATCCATTTATCCAATAAAGCTTTTGCCTGAAAATCCTTTTTAGGTTTAAAATTTTTATCTAAGTAGGTTTGGAAAAAAATATAACTGTGCAAAATGGTGGAAGGGATTTTCCGCCAAACTTCTTTTACCCCCTGGGAAGAAAATCTGTAATCTTCTCCCATTGGCGTTGAAGTCAAGAGAAAATATCTCAAGGAATCAGCACCATAAAGATCGAATATTTCTTTGGGTTCAGGATAATTCTTTAATTTTTTGCTTAATTTTTTTCCTTGGGAATCTAAAATCAAACCGTTAACAATAACATTTTTAAAAGCTGGCTTGGATTGCCCCAAACTTCCTTTTTTCAAAGTTAAGGCAGCCGCCAAAACATGAAGAGTGTAAAACCAGCCTCGAGTTTGATCTAATCCTTCGGCAACAAAATCGGCCGGGAAAGTTTTTTCAACTAACTTTTTATTTTCAAAGGGGTAATGCCATTGGCCATAGGGCATAGAACCTGACTCAAACCAGCAATCAAAAACCTCTAAAACTCGCTTCATTATTCCGCCACATTTATCGCATTTAAAAGTAACTTTATCAATATAAGGCCGGTGAAGATCTTTTGGTAATTTTTTCTTGCTCAACTTCTCCAACTCCTTAATTGAAGCGACAACTTTAGTATTTTCACACTGTTTTACGTCCTGGGTTTTAGGTTCTTGGTTTTTTGTTGTTCTAATTTGACTACAAAACCAAATTGGTATTGGAGCTCCCCAAAAACGATTTCGAGAAAAATTCCAATCCCTCGCCTCTTCAAGCCATTTACCAAAACGGCCTTCTTTCATATATTCTGGCACCCAACGAATTTTCTTATTATTTAAAACCAGGCTTTTTTTGAGCTTGGTTACTGCAATGTACCAACTATCAATAGCATAATAAATTAGAGGGCTATCGCAACGCCAACAAAAAGGATAAGAATGTAAAACTTCCCCTGCCTGGTAGATAAACCCTCGTTCTATTAAATTTTGTATGATTTTGGGATCGGCGCTCTTAACAAACTGACCGGCAAATTCACTAACTTCTGGCTTAAATAAACCTGCTTGATCAATAGCGTGATGCATTGGCAGGTTGAATCTTTTACCTAGTTGAAAATCTTCTTCTCCATACATCACTGCTGTATGAACAATCCCTGTTCCTTCTTTTAAAGAAACGAAGTCAGCTGGTAAAACCTGAAAAGCGTTTTCAATATTTTTAATCTTTTGCTGAACTAAAGAATTAAATAATGGCTGGTACCTCAGGCTAAGTAATTCCTTGCCCAAAAAATTCTTAATAACAGAATATTTACCTTTGAGAATTTCAATCCTCGTTTTTGCCAAAATATAATTTTCTGAACCTTGGCTGATTAAAAGATATTGGGCCCTTGGATCAATCGCTAAGGCAACGTTACTTGGCAATGTCCAAGGCGTTGTTGTCCAAACCAAAAAATAAGTCGGGGTTTTAAATTCTGAACTTTTAATTTCAAATTTTACAAAGACAGATGGATCTTTAACATCTTTATATCCCTGATTAACTTCAAAATTAGACAAAGAAGTGCCACAACGAGGACAATAAGGATTTACCCGATAATCCTTATAAACCAGCCCTGCTTGCCAAAGCTGACCTAAAACCCACCAAATTGTTTCAATATATTTTGAATCTAAAGTAGCGTAAGAATTTCTGTAGTCTGCCCAGCGGCCAATCCTTTTTAGAGTTTTTTCAAAATCTTCAACGCAACGAAAAACCGAATTACGGCAAGCCTGATTAAACTTTTCAATACCAAATTCTTCAATTTCTTTCTTATTTTTAATCCCTAATTCCTTTTCGATCAAATTTTCAACAGGCAAACCATGACAATCCCAGCCAACCCTCCTGGGAACCTGATAACCCTTCATCGTCCAATAACGCAAAATCGTATCTTTAATAGTTGTAGCTAAAATATGGCCGTAATGAGGTTTACCGGTGGCAAAAGGAGGGCCATCATAAAAATTAAAAAAGGGACTCCCTTTTCTTTGAGAAATGGATTTTTGGAAAATCTTATTTCTATGCCAAAAATTAAGGATTTTTTGCTCCAACTTTGGAAGATTCAATTCCATAGTGATTTTTTAAAGTTTTCTCAGTTCCCCGGGTTGAATATAATTTGCTTTTAACGATTTAATAAAACTATAAGGAGGTAAGCCTCTAACCCTCCTCTCTAAAAGCCACAAGGGATCTCCATGACTTATAATCAAAATGGTTTTCCTTTGGTGCTTTTTATCAATTTCTTTTAAAAATTTAAGGGTTCTCTTTTGAACGTCCTGCCAATTTTCACCTCCAGATGGCCTCTTGCTAAACCTTAAGATACCAGACGAAAAGTCCCGACGAAAATCCTCTTTCTTACCACCACAGTAAATGCCCAAATTCACATCTCTTAATCTTTTATCAAAAACTATTTCCTTAAGACCCAACTTCTTGTTCACAATTTTGGCTGTTTGACGAGTTCGGTAAAAATCGGAAGAGTAAATTAAGTCAATCCCTATTGTTTTCAGGCGCTTAGCTGCCAAGCTGATTTTTTTTATTCCTTCTTTTGTTAAGCCAACCTTTGACTTATCTCCTTGAGGATAAATCATATCTTTCTTTTTTGTCTGATAAATCGTTTGGCCGTGCCGCAAAATATAGTATCTATTTTGGAATTTCATCGTTTGTTAGTTTATCAAATTTAGCTGCCATTATAAAATCATTTTCAGAAAGACCGCCGATAGCATGGGTAAATAGTTCAATTTTCACATGATTGTAGAAAATATGGATATCTGGGTGATGTCTTTCCTCTTCAGCCAATTGTGCCACTTTATTTACAAAAACCATAACTTCTTTAAAATCTTTAAACTTAAATTCTTTCTTAATTTTTCTATTCTTAAAGACTTCCCACTCTTTAACCTGATCAAGAAAGTTTTGGATCTCGCTTGAAGAAAACGGTTTTTTAAAGCCCTCGCAAGGAAGGCATTTTTTTTGAGCAATCTCCATAGTATGTCTTACATTTTCTCAGGGGTAGAAATACCCATTAAGCTTAGGGTATTTTTTAAGATAATTTTAGCGGCCAAAACTAAAGCTAAACGCTCCTTAGTTGATTGATTGTTATCGGAAATAACCTTACAATCTCTATAAAATTGGTGGAAAGTAGTTGCCAAATCTAAAGCGTACTGAGGAATTCTTTGAACTTGGCGGTCTTTTACTGTATCCTCAATAACCTCTGGTAAACGAATTAACTGCCTGATCAGGTTTAGTTCGCTTGGATGGCTTAATGTCTTATATCCCTTATCTTGTATTTTATATTTGGGCGACTTTCTTAAAATACTGCAGATTCTGGCGTGAGCATACTGAATATAATATACCGGGTTTTTTGCTGACTGCTTTCTTGCTAAATCTAAATCAAAATTTAAATGGCTATCTGGTGATCTTTGTAAAAAGAAAAATCTGGCCACATCCAAACCAACTTCATCTATTAACTCTTCTATCGTTAAATAAATACCGGCCCTTTTGGACATTCTCACTTCCTTGCCTTTCTCAAAAAGCTTGACTAACTGCATAATAATAATATCTATATTTTCAACAGGAAAGCCCAAGGCCTTTGCAATCGCTTTTATCCTCTGAACGTAGCCTGAATGATCTGCCCCCAAAAAGAAAATTATTTTTTTAAATCCTCTATTTATTTTATCCGTCAAATAAGCAATGTCAGACAAAAAATAAGTTTCCTCGCCATCTTCTTTGATTAAAACCCTATCCTTATCATCTCCAAAAGGAATGGATTTAAACCAAAAAGCTCCTTCCTTTTCATAAATTAATTTTTTCTTTCTTAAAAGACTCAGGGTTTTTTTAATTTCTCCTTTTTTATATAAAGATTTTTCTGAAAACCAAGTATCAAATTTTATCCCCATTTTTTTGACCGCAGGTTTAATCATTTCTTTCAAGATTATATTTGCTGCTTTTTCTCCGACCCTATCCGCATACTTTTGCGCTGGAACTTTAACTAAAATAGGACCCTTAACCAAAACGCCCTTCATCTTCCCTTTCAATTCCTCAATATAATTTCCTTTATAAACCGACTCTTCGTCTCCAATTACAGAATGTCCTAATTGCACAACCTGCTTGCCTCGGTCATTAATATAATATTCGCGAGTTACTTTAAAACCGGATCTTTCTAAAATATTAGCTAAGCAATCGCCACAAAATCCCCCCCGGCCATTACCCAAGGTTAAAGGACCGGTGGGATTAGCTGAAACAAACTCTACGTTAACCCTCTCTCCTCGCCCAATTTTTAGATCTCCAAATCTTTCACCCTGCTTTAAAATCTGACCAACTTTTTTTTGTAAGTATTCTTTTGAGAGAAAAAAATTAATAAATCCTCTTTTTGTTTCTACTTTTTCAAAAAGAGGGGATTTCAAAAAAAGGGCTATTTTATTAGGATCTTGCTTTAACATCATTGCAACATTAGTGGCGTAGTCACCAAAAAAGAAGTTTTGAGGTTTTTCAACCCCAGCTTTAACTTTCTTGCCGTAATTTTTCTTAATCGCCCTTTCTAATAATTGCTTAATGATTTGACGAGTTGTCATTCTTTGATTTTATCTTATTTTCGCTTAAAATTAAAGAATGGGGGTTCTTACCGAAAATAAAAAAGCTTATTATAAATATGAGATATTAGAAAGATTTGAGGCCGGGATTTCTTTGATTGGACAGGAAGTAAAATCTCTAAGAACTCAAGGAATAAACTTGGCAGGCTCTTTTGTTGTGATAAAAAATGGGGAGATTTTCTGGATCGGAGCGAAAATACCTCCATATCAACCAAAAAATGTTTCAAATTATAATCCCGATCGCTCTAGGAAACTGCTTTTAAAAAAAGAGGAGATTAAATATTTAATCGGCAAGGTAAAACAAAAGGGATTGACTTTAATACCTCTAAAAGTATATACTAAAAAAGGTAAAATCAAGCTTGAATTCGCTATCGTTAAAGGAAAAAGAGAAATTGACAAAAGAGATTTAATAATAAAAAGAGAAACAGAAAGAGAAATAGATAGAGAGTTAAAGTTACGAGGCGGTTCCTAAAAATGGCTCTTCAAGGGGATGCGTTGGAATCGATGGAGGGCAAACTAAGATAAGCAAACCGAGCGCTTTAGTCATCTCGTTAAACTAACTATAAAGGAAATAAGTGCCAACTTATTCCAAAAACAACCCGCTTTAGCATACGCTTAAGAGGGCATCTCTCCTGCTGACTCTCGCTAGGCAGAAAGAGGTGTAATAAAAAGCGAGATAAATAGCTCTTTTAAGATCCGAAAGAACTATTGAATTAGTCGGATCAAAACATAGAGATTTCGTCCAATTTAAACTCTATGCTCAATTCAAAATTGGACTAAGTTTGTAGAAATATTTTAGGGAAACTCCCCAGACGCGAGTTCGAAGCTCGCCATCTCCACAAAATTAGTTTTAGTTATTAGTTTTCACTTTTGAAACGTACTTTAATCAACAATCAAATAAGAACTCTTCAGGTTAGAGTGATTGATGAAACTGGTAAACAACTGGGTGTTATGAATTTGGAAGAAGGTATTCAGATAGCTCGGGGAAAAGGGCTGGATTTAATTCAGGTTACAGAAAAAGTAGAGCCGCCTGTTTGCAAGATAATGGATTATGGAAAATACATTTACCAAGAAAAGAAGAAAGAAAAAACAACAACCAAAGGACATGGAGGATTAAAGATTATAAGATTGAGCTTTAAAATCTCTCAACACGACTTGGAAGTGAGGGTAAAAGCGGCTGAAAAATTCCTAAAAAAGGGGGACAAGATTAAAGTGGAGCTAATTTTAAGAGGGAGAGAAAAAGCCTTAGCTGACTTCTCTAAAAATAAAATGAAGCAATTCGTTGAAAGCCTAGAAAAGCTAACCCCTTTAAAAATTGAGAGGGAATTAAAAAGAGAGTTTGGGGGATTAACAATGATTATATCTAAGGCTTAATACTGAATTTATTATGAAAACAAGAAAATCCATTTTGAAACGTTTCAAAATCACCAAAACCGGTAAAATCCTGAGAAGACCAACTGGTCAAGATCATTATCGGGCTAAAAAATCAGGGGGGGAGGTAAGAAAGAGTCGCAAGTGGGTTCACGTTTCAAAACCCGAAGCGAAAAAACTTAAAAAATTATTTTATGGCTAGAGTTAAACGAGGAAAAACTGCTCACAAAAGAAGAAAGCATTTATTGAAATATACTAAAGGTTTTCGTTGGGGAAGAAAATCAAAATACAGGTTAGCTAAAGATGCTATTTTACACGCTTTTAAATATGCTTACCGAGACAGAAGAACCAAAAAGAGAACATTTCGAGGTCTTTGGCAGAATCAAATTTCAGCCGGGCTTAATCAATTTAACATTTCTTATAGTAAATTTATCGCTCTTCTTAAGAAAGATAAAATTGAACTTGATAGAAAAATATTGGCGACTTTAGCCCAAAAAAATCCTCAGATTTTTGGAAAAATAGTAGAAAAAGTAAAAACTTCCTCTTAAAGAACTTTTAAAGAAAAAAGAACCGTCTAACAGATAGCAGACGGTTTTAAATATCCTTAATTATCCCTTTAATCCTCCAGCGTATTCTCCGCCAAAACAACCCATAGTCAAATTCCCTCTTTCGAATCCAGATGCTTCAATCATTCTTTCCTGACTCAAATAAGCCAGAGAATCAGCTCCAATGTACTTCCTAATTTCCTCAATAGATAAGGAAGCGGCAACAAGCTCGCCTTTTGTCGCTATGTCCACTCCAAGATGGCAAGTAGAACAAACAGGCGAGGAACCGATTCTCAAATGAATTTCTCTCGCCCCTGCTTCGCGCAACATACCAACAACTGCAAGGGCAACGTTTCCCCTGATTAACGAATCATCAACAACTATCAATCTTTTGTCTTTTACAACTTTCCCGAAAGGACGTAGCTTAATTCTTTGAAGAGCGACTCGATCAACATCTTCTTGAGTCAAAAAAGTTCTTTTGGCAAAATATCTGTTTCGGAAAATCCCTTCTTTTAAAGGGATATTAGAATCCTCAGAAAAACCTATATCATAATACTGACCCGAGTCAGGTATCTTGATAACAATGTCAGCATCTACAGGAGAATCTTGCGCGAGAAATTGACCTGCTTCTTTACGATAAGAATAAGGCGTTCTTCCATCAATAACACTATCTGGCCTAGCGAAATAGACGAACTCAAAAATACAAATCTTCAGTTGGGGTTTCTCAGCCCAGATAAAAGGCCTTGCGTTAAAATCTTGATTAATTCCATCCTCATCAAGAATAATTAATTCTCCGGGCTGAATATCGTACAAAAAACTTGCTTGGATTGCCTGGAAAGCACAACTTTCCGAAGCTAAGATATAACTAGATTCGTTACGACCAAGGCAAAGGGGCCGAATCCCAAACTTATCTCGTACGCCAATCACCTTTGTCTTATAAAGAATCACGAGCGAGAAAGCTCCTTCCAATCTTGGCAAAACTTCAAGTATGGCCTCTATAAAATCCTTCTTATTTGAAACGGATAGAAGTCCAACAATCACTTCGGTATCAGAATTGGTCTTAAAACAATATCCTTTTTTTTCTGCTTCTTCTCTCAACACCCTCAGGGCAATTAAGTTTCCGTTATGAGCAACGTAAAAATGTTCCCCCTTAAATTCACCGCAAAGAGGTTGAACATTTAAATCGATTTCCTCTTGTTTGAGATTGCCAATGGTTGAATAACGAACTTCTCCTATTCCAGAGTCACCTGAAATCCTTGCAATAACTTCTTCAGAAAAAACTTCGGTCACCAATCCCGAACCCTTGCAAACCCAATAATCTTCTTGTCCGTTAAATAAGACAATTCCAGCTCCCTGTTCCCCTCGGTGTTGAAGCCCATAAAGCGCGAGGCGAATTTCTTCGCCCACATTATTGCCAGCTATTCCAACGACTCCACACATGTTCCTGCCTCCTTGTCCTGTTTTGTTCTTTATTCTTTTTTATAGTTATCAAAGAACAATCCTCTTCTTTCTTATTAACACGCCTTCTTTTTTAAGCAAACGGATTTTTCTTTTTTCCCCATGAGCATAACCGCCAATTTCCCCGTCGCTCCTTATTATCCGATGACAGGGAATTTTAGAGTCACAGTTTTTATTTAAAATATTACCCACAGCCCTCCAAGCTCTTGGACGATCAGCTAACTTAGCTACCTCTCGATAACTCAAAGTTTTTCCTTTCGGGACTTTTCTAACTATCTCGTATACTTTTTTCTGAAAGAAAGTCATTGGCTTTTTTAATAATTCCTTTGGCGTTTTTAAAGGTTAACTGCCTCAGGGCTTGCTCGTAAGGCAACCACCTGTAACCAATGTGTTCAAAAGAGATTTTGATTTCTTTGGTTTTTGTCTGTGCCAGTAAATAAAAAACTGTTTTAAAAATTGTTTTTTCCTTATTTCTAAAAAAATATTTCTCCAACGATTTAAAACCTTTAATAAATCGGATATCTCTAATGCCAGTTTCTTCTCGTACCTCCCTTCTAATCGTCTCACCGGTTTTTTCACCTTGCTCAATATGGCCCTTGGAAAACCCCCAATATGTTTTCCCTTTCCCGCTAAGAGCAGAATAGTTTAAAAGAAGATAGTAAATCTTACCATTTTCTTTCCTAAAAATTATTGCTCCGGCTGATTTTTCTACTGACATTTTATTTTTTAAAAAATTTTAGTAATTTTTTTAAAGACTGGGTATTGATAATATCCTCATTTTCAGCCCAACCACGACGAGCCTGAGCAATGCCAAACTCCATTAATCGTAACTGGCTCTTGTGATGAGAATCTGTATTAATAATCATTTTAACCCCAACTTTTTTGGCTCGACGAATATTTTGATCGTTTAAATCCAACCTTTCTGGAGAAGCATTAATTTCCAATATCTTACTTGTTATTGTTGCCGTTCTTAAAATTTTATCGAAATCAATTTGATACTCCTCTCTTCTTTTTAATATTCTTCCGGTCGGATGGGAAATGATATCAACATTGGGATTCTTCATTGCTAAAATTAATCTTTGCGTCATTTTTTCTTTGGGCATTTTTAAATTAGAATGAACTCCGGCAATTACATAGTCAAGCTTGGATAAAGCTTCGTTTTTTATATCAATGGAGCCGTCATTTAAAATATTAGCTTCACATCCCTGTAAAATTCTAAATTTTAAACCTTGTATTCTAAACTTTTCGTTAAGTTTATCAATTTCTTTTCGTTGTTGAGATAATTGTTTTTCATTAAGTCCTTTTTCTATTTTTAAAAACTTGGTGTGATCAGAAATGCCAATATATTCATACCCCAAAGCCATAGCTGCCTTTGCCATTTCTTCAATTGTATTAGCCCCGCCGTCCCAATTTGAATGGCAGTGAAGATCTCCTTTAATATCGTGGTAATTAATAATTTTAGGTAACTTATGGCTTAGAGCGGCTTCAATTTCGCCTTGATTCTCCCTCATTTCAGGAGGTATAAAATCCATGCCCAAAACTTTGTATATTTCTTCCTCTGTTGCGCCAGCAATCGTTTTGGGGCCGTGAAAAAGACCGTACTCTGAAAGCTTCAAGCCTTTTTCTATGGCGATTTTACGGGTAACAATGTTATGTTCTTTTGAACCGGTAAAATATTGAAGGGCTGAACCATAACTTCTATTCGGTACAACCCTAAGGTCTATATCAAATCCTTCTTTTATTCTGACCGATGATTTTGTTAATCCTTTGCCCCAAACTTTAACGACTCCGGGCAAGGAAACAAAAAAATCCATAACTTTTTTTGGGTTTTTTGAAATAACTAAAAAATCGACATCGCCAATCGTTTCTTTCATTCTTCTAACAGAACCCGCTACGGAAATCTGTTCAACCTCTTTGAGGGTTTTTAATTTTTCTTGAGCCTCTTTAACTCTTGGTAAAATTTCACCCAATAAAAATCTACCCTTACTTCTTTTTAAGAATTCGATTCCTTCCAAAATGTTTTTTTCCGTCTTTTCACCAAAACTAAAAAGGGGAGCAATTTTGTGAGCTTTGGCAGCTTTTTCCAAATCTTTTAAATTCCGGATTGCCAGCTTTTCATATAAAAATTTGACTTTCTTTGGGCCCAATCCCTCTACATTAATTAACTCCTCTACCTTTATGGGTGTTTTCTTTTTTAAATCCTGATAATACTTTATTTTCCCGGTTTTTAGATATTCCTCGATTCTATCTGCAATACCTTCCCCTATGCCAGAAAGCTTAATTAACGCCTTTCTTCCTCCTTCTTTGTAAATTTCTGCTATGTCGTTCTCTAAAGTTTCCAAAATAATAGCGGCTTTCTGATAGGCATAGGGCCTGAAAGCCACTTTTTCCATTTCTAAAAAATCCGCTATTTCGTAAAAAATTTTGGCAAGCTCCTGATTCACCATAATTTTCTTAAACTAAAATGCTAATTCTTTTGGCGGAATTTTGAGAGCTGGGTGATCTTGAGGAATAAGATATCCTTTAATACGAAACAAAAGTGTAGTGGAGATAAGGCCAAATAAAGTTACCAAAATAAAAACCATTTTGAATCCTAAATAAGTAGTTATCACGCCTCCAAAGGCAGCTGCAAAACCAACAGCAAAGCCGAGAACTGTGTTTTGGATACTCCAGGAAAAAGCCTCCCACCCCTTTTCAATGTGCCTAGTAAAAATAGCCATCCAAGAAGGTAAAACAAAAGCCATTGCTACCCCTCTCACAAATTCCAATAAAAAAAGGTGCCAAATATCAGTAGCGAAGAAATAACCGAGAGGAATTAAATTGGCTACATAGAAACCCCTGGTTAAGAATTTAAAATCATCGGCTTCTCCTTTTTTTCTATCAAGATAGTGAGCGATAAAAGGCTGGAAAATTGATTTTGTGAACCAAAAAACAGCGGCTACAAATCCTACCATAGCTATATCTCCTCCTTCAATTTGCTTTGTTATAAAAATTGCAAAGATAGGACCGATTAAACCCCAGCCAGAATTTAATAAAAAATCGGAGGTAATTAAAACGCGCATTACCCTGTTAATTCCAATCATAGATTATTTTTTAACTCTTAATTTTTGAAGAATGAGGTCTCGAAGAAAATATCTAATGTGGAACTTTTTTTTCATTTCTTCCATAAATCTAATCAGCAAAGGGTCATCACAGGCTTCAAAAGCCCATTCCCAAAGGGGTTTGGCGGAAAAATGCTTATATTTTTTCTCATATAAAAGTCCTTGAAATAAAATAGACAGAGTATTCAACTGATTAAGAAAGCGAGCCTCAGGACTTTTTTTAGCCCTGTAATCTTCCCAAAGATAAATAATTTCTCTTTTAAGATGAGGGCTTAATTTTGCAGTAATTGTTTCAAGAGCCTTTTTTTCTTTTTTATAATCTTCAATAAAAATTCTTTTTTTCTCTTTTCTAGAAAGATGGATCATCTTCTCCAAGACCTTCTTCCCTTCTGAAGGATCTCCCGAGAGAATGCGATCATAAGGAGTACTATCTCCAATCTCAGCTGACGCTAATTCATGACAAAGAGCCATTTTTAAGAGTTTTTCTTGGCTGAGTTCTTTTTTCTTTTTACCAAATACCCAAGCCATAATCGACAAAGTAAAAATATGCCCGGCAACTGTTTCGGGATTATCGATTTCTCTAAGTGTCCAATATAATCTCGGCATGCTTTTTAAACGGCCAATCAAAAGAGTAAAATCTAAAATATCTTCCAATTCCTGGTTTATTTTCTCAATCTTTTTTAATTTTTCTGCATCGCCATAAAATTTTCTTTGAATGACCTTCAAAAGGATTAGAAGCAACTGGTCATCAACCAATTCTTCTGATTCTTCCCACCAGCCGGTAACTGGAGTATCTTGGCCAGCGCCAAAATACTCAATTGCCTGAATCATGGTTTCTATCTTATCTGCCTGCTTTACAAATTTACCAAGCTGACCCCTTGATCTATCTTGATTTAACCAAAGAGTTAAAATTTCCTGTCTTTGTTTTGGCTCTAAAATTTTTATTAATTTTAAGAGGCCCTTTTTTTCCAGTTTAAATTTTTTTGCATCTCTTTTAGATTTTATATGCCTTGGCAAGCGAACCCACCTCTTTAAGACTTCTTTCCTTTTCTCCTCGTTTTTTGGCAAAATACCAAAATAAGGGACTATATCTCCCGCATACACCTCGCAAAGGTCATGAGAAAGAGCAGTTTTAATAACTTTTCCAATTTCTAAATTTCCCTTTTTATGAGAAAGCAGCCAACAAAAAAACGCCAGCCTGAACATGTGATCAGCAATAGTTTCCGGATTCTTAACCCCCCTTAAAATCCAACCACTTCTTTGAACTTCTTTAAGTTTATTAACTTGGATTAAAAAATGAAGAATTTCTTTCATAAAAAAATATCAGGGCTGCCTGATATATTATATCATATTATCTTCAATTTTAAGATCGCCTTAAGATAGATTATACTTAATTTTTTTGACTTTATAAACCACCTTAATAGGAGAAGTAATGATTACTTCCTCGCCGATTTTCCGACCCAAAAGGGTTTTTCCGACCGGAGATTCAGAAGAAATCTTCCCTTCTCCCGGATTAGCTTCTAAACTTCCAACAACCATAAACTCATTAATAGAACCATCTTGCTCTTCTAAGGTTACAGTGGCTCCCAGATTCACAAAATTCTGATTCTCCTTTTTAGGTAATAAAATAAGTTGGGCGTTTTTAAGAATATATTCTAATTCGGTTATTCTGGCTTCAAATAAACTTAAATCTTCCTGAAAAGAAAGATATTCAGGGTTTAAATCTTCAGATTGCCAGGTTTTCGGAACCTCTCCTTTTACCTTCAAAAAGCGAAGATTCTTTAAGTTCTTATACTCTTCCTTTAATTTTTCCAATCCCTTTTTAGTTAGATAAATTTTCTTTTGTTCTGTCATAAAATTATAAGGCCCCCTCTCTTGAGGAGGCAGTAAGAATTTTTGGGCGGGATATACTTTAAACTTTAACCTCCTCGAAATTTACTTTCAATTTAACTTTCAAAATTAAGGTAGTGAAATCCTCTATAGGGAAGGAGATTTTATTATTAATTACTTTTTGCATTTCTTTTTTACAATTTATTTTTATTCACGATATATTATTATACTTCCTTTTCTTATCTTATCATATCATATCTTATCATAGATGCAAATTTCTTGTCAAGAGAAAAATAACAAAGGTAATTCCACTTTCGTATCTAAATTCTCACCAGCAGTAATTAAGTTTAACGAATAAAACACCCTTGTCAAGCCCTATTCTTTATTATTAAAGAGCCAGCCCCTTTAATGGGGCTGGCTCTATTTTATAAGATCGCTTAGCGTTGCGTTCTTTCGTCTCTTTTCTTCATCCAGCAATCTCGACAAAAAATTGGTCTATCGGCTGATGGTTCAAAGGGCAGTTCGGTAATTTTAGCACTGCACTCTGAACATGCCCAATCTCCTTGATGCATTTGCCGAGGAGCAAAATCTCTTCTTTGACGATCTTCAAATCTTCTGAAGGCCATAAAATTGTTTAAGAATAACTAATTAAAAACGACCTTTTGACCTTGGTCTCTACGCTTATTTGGCCCTCAATTTTTAAATTAAAGACGTACTTTAAGTTTGTCGACTAATCGGTCTATGGTCATTATAAACGATCTGTTTAATAAGTCAAGAGGGTTCTTAAATTTTCAATCAGAGCAAGGGTTTTTGACGGAGAATCTCTTTTTGCTCCTCTTTTCCAAAAACTTTTATTTTTCCATAAACTCCATCAAATCCAGGCTCAATATAAACTTTTCCTTCCCTTGCCATGGTAATGCCTTGAGCAATCTCTGGCAGGGTTACTGCTCCAATCTCTTCTTGCTTTACATTAAGCAAAACGTTCAATTCATTCCCAAAATGCTCAATGAGTTTTTTGTACTCCTCTGCCACTCTTTTCGTTCCCACCCCAAAACCCAAGGCATCGGCAATGATTTCTTCCAAGGGAATTAAATTTTTAAATGGTATTGCTCCTTGCAGTTTAAAACCCTCTGGCCTATCAGCTAACTCCTCAACCCTATTCAAAACACCGATTGTTAAAGGGCGTCCGCAATGGGGGCAAATATTATTGCACTTTTTTGATTCCTGGGGCGATAAGCTGATATTGCAAAGTCGGTGCCCATCGAAATGATATTTCCCTTCTTCTGGAAAAAACTCAATTGTATATAAAAATTTTTGGGGATCTCTTGATTTGACAGCTTCAATCATAGCTGAATAACTAAGCTCGGTATCAAAAACCGTTGCTTCTCTTCCTAATTTTGCCGGGCTATGGGCATCGCCGCAGGAAATCAAACTTATTGTATCCAAAGCCGATAACCGCCAATTCATTGCAGGATCACTGGAAAGCCCTGTTTCAATTGCAAAAATATATTTTGAATAATTCTCAAAGCATTCTTCGATTGAATCAAATCCAGATTTAGAACCAAAAGTAGAAAACCAAGGCGTCCAAGCGTGAGCCGGTACTATAAAAAAATCTTCTGAAATATTTAAAGAGATTTTAACTAATTCTTGAACGTCCAAACCTAAAATTGGCCTGCCGTCCGCCTTTAAATTCCCGATCCAACCCAATTGCAGGTTAAATTTTTCAGCTGCTTCAAAAGAGGGAGCGAAAATAAGAATGTGATTTTTCCGAACCCGATTCTTTTTTGAATAAATACAGCTAATCTCAACGGTCAGGATAAAACGAGTCTCGCTGTTAGATTTTTTTAACTTAAAAAGGCCAGCTTCTGCCGGCTCCAATTTTGTTTCTAATTCTTTTAGCCATTCAGGATGAGTGAAATCGCCCGTCCCCAGAACATTTATCCCTTTGATCTTAGCTCCCTTATCAAGATTTTCTAAATCCATATTCCTGCTTGTAGCCCGGGAATATTTTGAATGAAGATGAAAATCAGCGACTATTTTCACGATTGTTTTTGGAAAAAATCTCTTAGACCTTGTAAACTTTATAACCTTCTCTAATTTTCTTTTCAACTTTCAGTCCCACCGAATCTCCTTTTTTAGCA
>ERZ1292623.2028-Hain-H51-01um-R1-2028-length-18713-cov-8_pt1 | contig 15365 bp, 16 predicted proteins | sample MGYA00564398_ERZ1292623 | MGnify/ENA primary metagenome ERZ1292623 (study PRJEB36523, sample SAMEA6512633) | groundwater metagenome | collected 2019-01-07 | study: AquaDiva: Metagenomics assemblies of 32 groundwater samples
GTATATTATGAGTAATTTATAGCTCATTTTTACCCACACTCTTTCCAGAAGACCCAAATAATAGTTTAATATTGGGTGCGGATGTTAAGATGTAATAAGACTGTCATCCTTCCCTATTGACTTTTGCTCTCGGATGGGCTCTCTATTACCCTTTCAACCTCATGCTCTCATAAAGAGAGATAAACATCAAGCTTAGCCCAGCGTTCAGTCACTTTTTTATTTTCCATGCCGAAATCTCATTGTAAAGCTCGCTGGCGGTCTTGCTGCCGAACAGCTTTTCCTTTTCCCCTACAATCAATCTTCTTAAGCCAATCCATATCTAATAACATTCCCTTCCTGCCTGTCCCTATCTGCCCTGCCTACCGCCAAGCAGGCAAGATATGATACATTACCCTGACCTCTTGCAGCCTTGACACCCACATTACTGAAAGTATATAATACTATATCAAATATGGAGGTGGAATATGAGAGTAAGGATTCTTATTGAGCAGGATGAGGATGGAATATTTGTTGCAGAATGTCCTTCTTTGCCAGGATGTGTTTCACAGGGCAAAACACGAAAAGAAGCGATTAAAAATATACAAGATGCTATCAAGGGTTATTTGGAGAGTTTAAAAAAGCACAACGAACCTATTCCTCCATCAGTAGAAGAAGAGATTATTGAGGTTGCAGTGTGAACAGGTTGCCTGTCGTTTCTGGGAAAGTCCTTTGCAAGGCATTGGAAAAGACTGACTACTTTATTGACCATCAAACAGGAAGTCATATTATCCTTAGAAATGAAAATCCTCCTTATCGCAGAACAACTGTACCTAACCACAAGGAAATTGCAAAAGGAACTTTAAAGTCTATATTGCGGCAGGCGGGCTTAACTAATGAAGAATTAAAAGAGTTGTTGTAAAAAACCTACTCCTTTTAATTGATAAATATTTTGTGCAAGATGAGTAATAAAGGTGGTGACTATGCTTAATAAAATAGATTCCTTTTTTTCCAAATACCTCAATAAAAAAGTGGGTAAAGCTCAAAAGGCTCATAATATTGATATTGCTACATGCGCTGTCCTTTTGGAGATTGCAAGGATTGATGAGGAGTTTACTAATGAGGAGCAGGAGATTATTAATGGCATATTAAAGAAGAATTTTTCATTAACAGATGAGGAAGTAAAAGAGCTCGTTAAACTTACCGGTGAAGAGTTAAAACAGAGCAGCGACCTTTGGCAGTTTACAAATACTATTAATAAGAATTTTACAAAGGAGCAGAAAATTCAGCTTGTAGAGCATATATGGCAGATAATCTATTCAGACAAACATTTAAAAGGGCATGAAGACCATCTTGTTCACAAACTGCAAAGGCTTATGTGGCTTGACCATAAGGATTTGATTGACTCAAAGACAAAGGTTAAAAAAGGGCTTCTAAAAACTTGTTGAATTCTTATGTTTTGCTCTGAAAAATTGAATTGACACAATATTGTCGGTATGATAATATATCATACTGGAGGATATGAAAATGGGCGCAGTGAAGATAGCTATTACTATGGAAGAAAAATTGCTTAAAAATCTGGATCGGCTGGTAAAAAATCATTTGTTTGAAAACCGCAGCCGCGCTATTCAGGAAGCTGTAAGCGAAAAAATGGCTCGTCTTGAAAAAAGCCGTCTGGCTCGTGAATGCGCTAAGCTTGACAAGGCATTTGAGCAAACTATGGCTGAGGAAGGCATGACAGCCGGAGCGGAAGAATGGCCAGAATACTAAGAGGCGACATTGTATGGGCCGATCTGAACCCAACACGGGGACATGAGCAGTCTGGGCAGCGACCTGTGCTTGTAATCAGCCATGATATCTTCAATGAACATTCAGGAACAGTTATAGCGGTTGCTTTAACCAGCCGGCCGCAAAAAGCCGGCTTTCCTCTTACCCTTGAATTATCCCATCCAAAACTTCCGAAGAAATCATGGGTAAAAATCAGCCAAATCCGAACGCTTTCTATTGAGCGTCTGGGCCAGAAAATAGGACGGGCGTCAGCAGAAGAGTTGGGACAACTAATTGAAGGGTTGAATGAGATAATCGGTGGATAACAAGACGCTCCACATGTGAAAAAGCCATGTTTTCTGCGAGTTCGATGCCTTAAAATCCCCCTTTATCCCTCTTTTTCAACCTGCCTGTCGGCAGACAGGAGGGGGAAACATTTCTATTCTCAGAATCGCTTACCCACACAAAAGCCTGAAGAACAGAAAATGATAATTAATTACAGCGATTGTCTTGACATAGTATCTCAAATGAGATACAATAAAAATAAAAAGAGGTGATGATATATGGCAAAGACAGGAATGATAAGGGCAAGAACAGAGCCCGAATTAAAGTCTAATGTGGAAAGAATATTAAAAAAGCTGGGGATGACAAGCACAGAGGCAATTAATCTGTTTTACAGACAGATTCAGTTAAGAAAAGGGCTTCCCTTTGACGTAAAGATACCCAATAAGACTACACTTGAAACCTTTAAAAAGACAGATGCAAATATAGAGCTTAATACCTACGAGGCATTGGAGGAGTTTGTTGAAAAAATGAGGGGTTAATGCTTAAATTCAGGACTACGAATCAGTTTGAGAAGGACTATAAGAAGGTTTTAAAGCGCGGCAAGGATGAAAAGAAAATAACCGCAATAATGAGAAAACTTATAAATCAAGAGCCCTTGGAGCCGAGGCATAAAGAACACAACCTCAGAGGTAATTATATTGGGAGACGTGAATGCCATATAGAACCAGATTGGCTGCTCATATACAAAATAGCTGGAAATGAGATAATCTTTGAAAGAACTGGTCATCATGCGGATTTGTTTGGCTAATATTATTGTAGCAAGCTTTTGAGGTCAGATAAACCTCCCTGCTTCAAGATACTCTATTGCACGATTGATATCCTCCCTCCTGCCTATAAAAAGAATAACATCCCCCTGTTTAAAAATAAAATCAGATGAAGGATTATGAATGACCTTCTCTTTCCGCTGGACTGCGATAATCGTTGCCCCTGTCTCAGCCCTGAGATTAAGCTTTTTAATAGTATGGCCTTCAATTGCTGAGCCCTCTTTTATCAGATGTGTCTCTGTCTCTATGTCTTTTAGAAATTCATGCCTTTCTATAAGATGCTTCTTGGGAAGCTCCACAGTCCTTAACACGCTATAGCTGTCCTTTCTAATATTATCTATATGCTCTGTTATTACATTCCTCGGCATATGATAGTGATGAAGCGTCCGTGAGAATATCTCTATTGACGTCTCAAATTCCTCTGGAATAACCTCGTTTGCACCTAATTTTACAAGGTCGTCAACCTCTGCGATGTATTTTGTCCTTACAATTATATGCAGCTCAGGATTCTCATGCCTTGCAATCTGAACAATCCTCCTTGTCCCTGCTGCATCTGATATGGCAATAACAAGCACCTTTGCATTATGAATCCCCATCTTATGCAATATCTCAGAACTTGTACCGTCGCCGTAGTATATCGGCTCGCCTTTTTTCTTCATCCTTTTAACTGTAGCAGCATTCATCTCCAAAATAACATAAGGGATATCAGACTCCTTTAGCACCTTTGCAAGGTTGCTGCCATTAACGCCAAAACCTATTATTATTACATGGCCTGCTCTTCTTAAATGATGCGCCTCCCCTTCCCTGCTTTTCATCCGCTCCAGTCTTTTTAAAGGCGCGCTTGATGATAGCCATGCTGATATAGATGGCGCTGCATTAATAATAAAAGGCGTTAGTATCATTGTTATTACTGATGAAGACAAAAACATCTGGTAGGCATATTCAGTTAATAATCCTGCTGCCTTGCCGGCAAGTGCAAGAACAAAAGAGAATTCTCCAATTTGAAATAGATACACGCCTGTCTGAATTGAGACCCTGAAAGGCTGCTTAAAAAATGATGATGACAATATGCCTGTTGCGGATTTTAATATTAATATTATGCAGACAATGCTGACCACTGTAGCAAGATTTGCCCTGAAAAAATCAACATTCATCAGCATGCCAACTGAGATGAAAAAGAGCCCTGAAAAGCTTTCTTTAAAAGGAAGGATGTCTGATATTGCCTGTGAGGCGTATTCTGACTCTGAAATTATAATACCTGCAAGGAATGCGCCCAATGCAAGTGAAAGCCCGAATTGGGATGTAAGCAGCGCAGTGCCGATGCACAACAATATTATGGTAATAACAAATAGCTCTCGGCTCCTGCTGCTGACAACCTGATGCAGTATATGCGGCACAACCCATCTTGCAGCAAAGATAACAGCTCCGATTACTACAGATGCCTTGAGCATAATAACAGCAACATCAATAACGCTCCCGCCATTCCCTGAAAGGATAGGGATTAATAACATAAATGGAATCACGCAGAGGTCCTGAAATATCAGGATGCCAACAGACATGCGGCCGTGAGCCGTATTTATCTCTGCCCTGTCCTGCAGCAGCTTCATCACAATCGCAGTGCTGCTTAATGAGACAAGAAAACCATTAAAGATGGCAACATTGCTATCCTGCCTAAGAAGTGTATAGCTCAATATGGCTACAACAGCAATAGTTGTGGAAACTTGGAGCAGTCCTCCGCCAAAGACCATTGAGCGCGACATCAGAAGCCTGCTCAATGAAAACTCAAGCCCAATGGTAAACATAAGCAGTATTACGCCTATCTCTGCAAGGAGCTCTACATCCTTTACATTCCTGATTAACTCAAGGCCGTGAGGCCCTAATATCAGGCCTGCTATAAGAAAGCCGACAATAGATGGGATATTTAGTCTGCTGAGGATGAATACCACAACGGCTGAAACGCCAAATATAATAGTTAGTGATTTTAAGAACTCAAGCTCCATTAATTATCCTTATGCCTTTTCTTAATTGCGGATCCATTGCCTCTTTCAGTTCATCGCCGAGTATATTAAAAGACAATACAGTAATAAATATAATTATAGCAGGAAAAATCAAAAGGTGTGGATAAAACCTTAATGCTGCCCAGCCGTCGTTTGCAAGTACACCCCATGAACTAAATGGCGGGGCAAGGCCAAGGCCAATAAAACTCAAAGTAGATTCAGAAAGTATTGCCGCAGGGATACGGAATGTCATTGTTACAATCAATGGGCCGAGCGTGTTCGGGAGGATGTGCCTTAGAATTATTCTCCAGTGCCCGGCGCCTACTGCCTTTGCAGATTCAACAAACAACTGCTCTTTTATTTTTAGCACCTCGCCGCGCATAAGCCTTGCAATGCCAACCCAGTTCACAATGCTTATTGCCAATACAATACCTAAAAATCCCCTGCCAATTATTATTGTAATAAGTATAATCACCATGATATCAGGCAGGGCATATATAATATCAACAATCCTCATCATATAGTTATCAATTGCGCCACCTTTATAACCTGATATAGCGCCATAGAGAACGCCAATAATCATTGCAACGAGGGTTGCAATTATACCAACTGATAGCGATATCTGTGAGCCATACAAGATCCGGCTGAAAATATCCCTGCCCAATTTGTCTGTGCCCATGATATGTGTGCTGTCAGGTGTCTTTAATATATTTGCTGTATCCTGCGCATCGTAAGAGAAAGGCGCTATTAAAGGCGCGGAAATTGCGGAGAGGATGAGGAGCGCAATAACAATAACGCTCAGCAAGGCCAGCGGCCTTATTCTTAAATTTTGATTCTTAAATTTTAATTTTTGATTTTCTTTACTCAAGCCTCACCCTCGGATCGACCACCTTATACAAGACATCCACAACAATATTTGCAATAACAATCAAAACAGCATAAACCATTGTAGTTGCCATTATTAATGGATAGTCCCTGTCAGTAACAGCTGTAATGAAATATCTTCCCATTCCAGGAATTGAAAATATATATTCAACAACAAATGAACCTGCGACAAGCCCAGCAAGTATAGGCCCCATTACACTTATAATCGGCGTCAGGGCATTCTTCAATACATGCTTTAATATTATCTTGCTGTAAGGCAGTCCCTTTGCAAAAGCTGTCTTTACAAAGTCTTTATGCAAGACCTCAAGGATGCTTGCCCTCGTGAGCCTTGCAATATAAGCAGTAGGGCCAATGCCGAGTGTTATTGCAGGCAAGATCATATTAGACCATCCCTCCCAGAGTGCAGGCGGAAATATTTTTAAGGAATGGGCAAATATAAGTATAAGCAAAGCTCCAAGCACAAAATGGGGTATTGTTATACCGAGGACAGCGCTGAACATGCTGATTTTATCTATAAACGTATTTCTGTATACTGCTGCAATTATGCCGAGAGGTATGCCTATGAATAGGGGAATTATAAAAGCAAGCAGACCTAATTGAAGAGACACAGGAAAGGTATCTTTTAAAATATCCTTCACAGACCTTCCAAGATATTTATATGACGGCCCCATGTCGCCGAGGACAAGGTTATAGATATAGATTGCAAATTGTTTATATATTGGCTTATCAAGGTGATACTTTGCCTCTATATTTGCCTTTATCTCCGGCGGCAGCTTCTTCTCCTTATCAAAAGGCCCGCCGGGGACTGTATACATAAGGATAAATGATATAAGGGCAATGATAAAGAGGACGGGTATGGAGAATGCGATTCTTTTCATCAAATATTTAATCATTTCTCTATCCTTACATCTTTTAAATACAAAATGTCCATTGGATTCAGCTTGTAATCCTTTACATAAGGCTTAACAAGCACATTCTGCGCAGATATAAAAATTGGCATAATAGGCGCATCAATTTCGCACAAAATCCTCTGTGCCTCATTATACAATTTTATCCTTTTCTCAGCATCCATCTCTATTGCTGCAAGCTCAATCAATTTGTCATATCTTTTATTTGACCACTTTGTATTATTGTTTCCGCTCTCTGTTGTAAAGAGGTTCATAAAATTATCAGGGTCAGGAAAGTCAGCGCCCCAGCCGAGCCGAAATATGGCAGGCGCATCTGTCTTTAATCTTTTTAAATAAACCTTCCATTCCTGATTATCAAGCTCAACAGAGATATTTAAATTCCTTTTCCACTGCGCCTGAAGATTCTCTGCGACCATCTGGTTGTCTGGATTGGTGTTAAAAGCAACAATAACCTTTGGAAAATTCTTGCTATCAGGATATCCTGCCTCTCTTAACAGCCTCTTTGCCTCATCAGGATTATATTTTAAACCGACATCTGGATTATATGCAAGCATGCCCTTTGGTATCCATGATGTGGCTGGCACTTCTCCGCCTTTTAAAATCTTTGGAAACTCGCTCCTGTCAATTGCCATTGAAAAAGCCCTTCTAACCTTTGCATTATTAAATGGCGGTTTTGCAACGTTAAAGCCATAATAATTATTCCTAAGCATCGGCATATTCCTGTATTCAGGGCTATCCTTATAATGTGAAATTGCAATCGGCGGAATGCCAACGATGTCAAGGCCTCCGGTTTCATAGAGTGTTAATGCAGTTGATATTTCGCCTATCATAAACATCTCTACTTTATCAAGAAGCGGTTTGTTAGCATAATATCTTTTATTTGGTTTTAACTCAATCTTATACTCATGCTTCCATTTATCAAGAATAAAAGGGCCGTTGGTAATAATATTCTCCGGCTCTGTCCATCTGCTGCCATGCCTTTCTACAACATCCTTTCTCAATGGAAATGTAACCATAAAGGTAGTGATGCTCGGAAAATATGGCGTGGGCTTTTTTAAATCAACAACAAGTATATGTTTATCCATTGCCTTTATGCCGACAAGGGAGAAGTCCTTTATCTTCCCTGAATTGTATTCCTGCGCATTATTTATATCGTATAAAAAATATGCGTATTCAGCAGCAGTAGAAGGTTCAAGCAGCCTCTTCCATGAATATTCAAAATCATAAGCAGTAACAGGGGCGCCGTCTGTCCAAAACACATCGTCCCTTAAATAAAAGGTGTATCTCTTTCCGCTATTAGAAATATCCCATTTCTTTGCAATTGCAGGGATCGGATTCATATCTTTATCAAATGCTGTAAGCCCATCCATCAGGTTTGTGATTACATGAAATGAGGTGCCGTCAGTTGCAAGCGTCCAATCCAAAGTCGGCGGCTCCCCGCTGATGTTTAATCTTAATGCGCTGCCGGCATCAGAGGGTGTTTTTGTAGAACAGCCAATTATAATGAGAATGGCAAGCAATATGAAATATCTTAAGATAGACATGCTATTATTTTAGCCATTGAAAGGAATAAGTCAATAATAATTGGGCATTTGCATAAAAATCACACTTCTTTTTCTTTTCCCCTCTTTATCGTCTTTCCCGCATACTTCCCCGACAGATGCATTCGGGGACAAGTTTAGCGGGAATCCAGTCTGATGCCATTGTGATCCTGTCTACTAATAGGGCCTTCAGTGCAGACTCCTACCCACTCCCAATCAAGAATGGATAAAGAGGTGTATTGTTTTTGGCGGAGAGAATTTGGGCAACGCAAGTGCAGGGCGTCTTTTTGATTGGGTAAGGTCAGAAAATGGAAAAGGAACTACTACTACATCAACTTTTATAAATTTTGCCATGCCTCATCCTCTTCAGTTCTGAGCCAGTCCTTTCCAAGCAATGCCTCGCTTGCAGATATTTGCCATGTAAGGGTTAAACCATGGGAAAGTTCAGGCATTATTTTGCCTCTTTTCTTTAAGTTGTTTTATAAGCTCCCTTACAGCTTCCACATTTTTAGCATACCCATGCGGAGCAAATCTAATAAAATTCTCAAAGGCATTTATTGCCTCATCAAAACGACCTTTAGCCTTGAGTACATGCCCAAGGTTGTAGTAGGCGCCTGCATATTCTGGATTAATTCTTATTGCACCCTTATATGCCTCTATCGCATCATCAAGTTGGCCTTTATTATAAAACAAAAGCCCAAGATTGTAGTAAACGCTTGTATGCTCTGGATTAATCCTTATAGCGTCTTTATATTCTTTTATTGCCTCATCAAGTTGGCCTTTATTATAAAGCGCAAGTCCAAGGTTATTGTGGGCATCTGCAGACTTAGGATTAAGCCTGATCGCCTCCTTATACGCCTCTATCGCGTCATCAAGTTGGCCTTTACCATAAAACAAAAGTCCAAGGTTGTAGTAAGCGCCAGCATGCTCTGGATTAATTCTGATCGCCTCCCTATATGCCTTTACCGCCTCCTCAATCTGGCCTCTGTCTTTAAGCGCATTTCCAAGGTTGTTGTAGGCCATTACATACTTTGGCTTATTCTTGATAGCCTCTTTATATTCCTTTATTGCCTCATCAAAATGACCTTTATTATAAAGTATAAACCCAAGGTTATTGTGGGCATCTGCAGACTTAGGATTAAGCCTGATCGCCTCCTTATACGCCTTTATTGCTTCATCAATACGACCTTTATCAGCAAGCGCATTTCCAAGATTGTTATGAACCTCTGCATACTCTGGATTAATCCTAATTACCTTTTTAAATATCTCCATCGCTTCATCAATATTACCTTTACCTACAAGCGCAACCCCAAGGTTGCTGTAAGCGCCCACATCCTCTGGATTAATTCTTATAGCCTCTTTACATGCCTTTATAGCTTCATCAAGTTGGCCATTATTATAAAGCGCAAGCCCAAGGTTGTTGTAGGCTTTTGCAAATTCTGGATTAATCCTGATAGCCTCCCTATACGCCTTAACCGCCTCCTCAAAATGCCCTTTATCTTCAAGCACAATCCCAAGGTTGAAGTGTGCATCTGCATACTCTGGATTAATCCTAATTGCCTCCTTATATGCCTCTATTGCCTCATCAAGAAGCCCAAGATTAGCAAATGATATGCCCTTCTTATAATAAAGCTCCCACTCCCATGCCTCTGGGAACAACTCTTTTATACGGGAATAATACCCTCTCCCCATGTAGCCGTTTTCTCTATATTCCCATACCCCGGTACACTTAAACGGCATGAACTGAAACAGCTCAATCATGTTCCCCTCTGGGTCTTGAATGTATGCAAACAGACCGTAATCACTCTTTTCTGTTCTTTCAATCTTTACCCCAGAGGCTTTAAGATGTTCAATAAAACTGTTTATATCATCTATGCGATAACTGACAACTGGTTTTTCAGTTGGCATAGCGCCTTGCTGCATCCTTGGGTGAATAGCCCATCTCATTTTTAACACCTGGCCGCTGTAGCCATAATCCCGCTGATAAAAATCATGATAATAGCATCCATCCTTATATCCATGTCCTATGCCCAAAACCTTATGATACCAATCTGCAAGCTGCTTTGGGTCTTTTGCATAAATAAAAACCCCGTTTATGCCGCTTACAGATTGGCTTGTCTTTCTGCTGCTGCCAATCTCTAATAACTCCAAGAATTGCGCAGTCCTGCTGCGCAGTTCATTCCCATAGGCAAGCTCTTCAACCAATCTGTGCGGAATGTCTGAAAACCCAAATCTCGCTCCCAATAACGCCCCTGCAACAGCCCCATTGGAATCAGCGTCTCCGCCTTCATGAATTATTTTAAAAAGCCCGTTAGAAAAAGAAGTGGCGTTTTTGAGCGCCCAGAACCCTGCTCCCAATGCCTTTAAGGTATACCCTATTTGATTTTCCTCTCCCTTATTAAGCCCGTCATCCAAATCAAGCGCCTCCAAAGGCTCCTGTAATGCTTTAATAAAATATTCCTGAATGCGCGAATCATATGAAACAGCCTGAGCCATAACCTCCTGTATTAATTTTTCTATGTCTGAAGCCCCGCGCAATAGCGAACTTATGGCTAAACAAACAGCAACGCAGGAGCCAACGCATCTTGGGTCATAATGGGTTATCTTGCAGACCTGTTCAGCATTGTCTTTAATCTTCTCAGGCGATTGATATTCCCAAATGCCTAAAATTGATGTCCTCATTATGCCCCCATTAGGAGCAGCATTCCGTTCAGAATTTTCCCAGACCCTCTTAGCAGCAGAATGAGGGTCCCGCAGAAAGCCGGGAGAGGTAAGCACAGAATATACTGTCTTTCCAATGCCCATACCGCCCTGAGTCGCCCAGCGGTGCATCCTAAAGGCAATATCCAATACATCAACACTCTTTCTATCAAGGATGCTGTCTAATATGCACAGGAACATGTCAGTGTCATCTGTCCAATCCCCCACAGCCCAGTGCAGGCGGTGAAAATCCTGCATAATCTGGCTATAGTGGCTCAGGCCGTCAGGGTAGTATCGAGATACATCCTTTTTAGACAAAGACTCAGCTCCAAGCCCAAGGGCATCCCCAATAGCCTGTCCATATATTACCCCATGTATGCGGTCTGTTAAGGTTGGTTCCATTTAATGCCTCCCTATTGCTTTTGACAAACTTCTAATATTGTTGTTAAACGCCACTGTAGACATTATTTAAATTGAATAACTCAATGCGAGTTTTATCTGCATCCCTATATATCTCAACCGTTATGGTATCTCCAACCTTGAATTTACTAATAGCTATACCAGAATAGGGATTTCTAATGCGAATCTGATAATATTCTCCCCAACTTGATACTGAATTATGAATATACCCTGCAGCGATTGAACCGTCAGGAAAGACAATTGTTCCCTCTTGTTTTTTTGCAATCCCATGAAAATCAAAGAAAGGATAAAATTCTTTTGGGATAGTAATCGGATGACTGGAATATTTAAAGAATGACTTATTAAGTTTGAAGTTAAAAGTTATTCTTTGTAGATTTTTGATAATTTTTTCAAGTTCATGTTTGCTGAGTTTTTTCAATAATCTTTTTATTTCTTCAATATCCATTTCCAATGAAAACCTCCCTTTTCTACTCACTAAAGGGGGAATGCCCCCTTTTTTATCTTACAGTTTAAAATTAACAGGATGGGCATAAAGTTTTCCTTCTTTCCAAAGTTTGATTGGGTTTTGTAATTTATGAATTTCAGTATTTTCTTTTCCAGCATTCAAGACCACATAAAAAGAATATTTTTCTCCTTCATCCTGGTCAAAAAGTTTTCTGGCAAATTCCCATTGAGTCCCTGTAACCTCTATTAGTTCCGCATCTTCTTGTGTTTTGGTTTTAACCTCAATATATTCAATTTCTACTCCATTTTTCTTTACAACAAAATCATGGCCCCGTCCTCTATCTTGATGCTTGTTCAACCATATAATTTCAATTTCTTCATTGTCGGCATTTACTGCTTTAAATCCAGAATCTGTTTCGGAGATAGTTCCAAGATTCTTATATTCTTCCTGCAAGGCATGATAAACATGTTTTTCGCCCCATTCTCCGATTGCTTTCTTATCAGCTGATATTTTTGAGACATCTTCTTCTGTTGCTTCATATTCAGTTGTTGTTTTTTCGCCTTTTCCTGTATCCGTTTGTTCTCCTTGGCCTGTTAAGTCAGGAGTAACAATCTTACTTGGCTCTGCCTCTTGTATTTTTGTAGGAACTGCATTTGGTTCATATGCAGGTGTCCATGTCTTTTCTTCTTTGACTGAAGGTTCTTTTTTAGATTTAGAAAGAATTTTTTCCAGTTGTTCTGGAGTATAGCCTTTTGTAAGGTCTAATCTTTTCTTATCATCTTCAGGAAGCTGGTCAAAAGCATCGGGCTTGAATCCAAGGACTTTTTTTAGAACATCTATATTTGGACTTTCTTTGCTATAATCATCTGACAACTCCGAAAGAGTAACTTCAGAAGGCTTTCTGAAATTATTGTTTTTATCAACCAGCCATGCCTCCACTCTGAGTGTCTTTGAAAATTTTGCATCAAATCCTTTAGAATGTTCTTTGTAATAACTCCATTTATATTCGCCTTCAAAAAAACTCCTTGCGTCCCTGTTACTTAAAGTCTTTATATTTTTTAACAGCAATTTCCAGAGCAGACAGGACTTATTGATAGTCATCTGCTTTATAAAATTATCTAACCCTTCATATTCATAGTCTTTTTGATAAATATCTCTGGCGTGTCCAGTGTTGTCTCGCAATTTACTTCTTTCTTCCTTACCCTCATTTTCAATGCGTCTTGGTTTATCTTCAACTCCCAATTCTTTGAGAAAAGGTGTCAGTTTTTCTTCACCAAATTTTTCTTTAAACTCATCAGAGATAAAATATACATAGTGATAACCATCAAAATATTCCTTCAATTCACTGTCATTAAAATATACCTCTGATGATTTTCGTAACTCATTTTTGTCTGTTCCATTTTTAACTGAATCAATAAAAGATGTTTTTGATAGCTCCTCAATAAACTCTTTTTTCTTATTTACTTGTATAGTCTCATAGGCTCTCAGCAGCTTTTCAAAGTCCTCAAAATATTTTTCATCTTTTACGGGATTGACTGCCTGATATTTGGGGAGTATAAACTCCTTAATTTCAGCAAAAAGGTCAGGTTTTGTTAATCCAAGTGCTTTTAAAAACTTTAATGAATTTTCATTTTCAGTCAAGATGCGCTTAACGGTTTTATATTCAGACTTCGTTTCTGCTGGTAAATAAACCTGTACTTTTCCTTTATCGTCAAAGGGTGCAATATGCTCGCCTGTCTCTAATATGATTATTGGTTTAGTTCTTAAAATACCTTTGGAATATCCTTTATCACTCCATAACGATTGTTGCTCTAAAAGACGACCATAGAAATCAATTATCCATTTATCTGACTTTGACTCCAAAAATTCAGCAGTTATTCTTCTTGCAAAACTCTCAAAATCAACTTCTACAACTCCAAGTTCCTTCATCAAATAATCTTTCAACTCCGGTGTTCTATTAGAAGTTATATCCGCATCTAACCAGTTCTTTTTTCCAAACAGTTTTTGAATATCATCCTTGTCTAAAAATTCGGTTAGTTCTTTTCCTTTTGCTAATACTGCATCACCTGCTTTAATGTATTTGCCATCCAATGTGGGCAGCAATTCATCAGAGAGAAGCTTCTCTTTTACTTTTTCATATATTGCTGAATAAATCGGCTCCGTTTTTCTATGCTTTGGATTAATAGGCAGAAGATTTAAAAAATTCGTATCAAGATAACCTAAATCTTTAATGACAGAAAGGCTATCAGCAACAAGACATGCTGTCTCATCAATAATTTTCTTATTTTGCTCATCGTCCAGAGGAATATTCTCACGGTTTGGGGTAGTTTTATAAGGGCCTTGAATAACAAAATCAAGAAAGGTAACTTTTTCTGTTGGGAAAAATACAACCAATTTTGAATCAGGCTCTGGAATAATAATTTGCTTTCCATCCTTATCCTTGCCAAGCCTATACGCTACTTCTACTTTCAGTTCTCTGTTTTCTATCGTAATCGGTCTCTCTATGACTATGTATTCTTCTGTATCCTTTTCTGAGATTATTATCACCTTTTTGGCATCTGGTTGTTTCTTGATTTCTTTAACATAGTGCCCTTTTCCTGAAAGAGATTGCCATTTAATTTCATTGATATTTTTCAAAAACAATAAGGTTTTAAGGCCGATGTTCTCCAGTTTCTTGTGTATAAGATTAAAAACTTCTTCTTTAGGCCGCCGATTATGATTAAATGGCAAGCGAATGAGAGTTCCCTGCACCCGCTCATCAGTAACTTCTGTGGGCACAACAAAATCCTCTATTTTTATTTTGTAATCCCCTGAAAATATACAAGGTGTCTTAGTAATAGCAAAAACCGATTTAAAGCCAACACCAAATTTTCCAATTGCATCTGGCTCTCCCTTTTTTGTAGAAATCCCTATCCCCGTAACTCCTTTTATATCATTAAAATCAAAAGTGTTTCCGTCATGATAGATATCTAAATTATTTTCAAAGAGCTCAAATATTACTTCTTTAGCATTTTCATCCTCAGCGTTCTGAAGTATTTCATAGATAAAATGAGATGGGTCATTATATGATCCTGCTAATATGCTATTAAAATCGTAACCACGACTTTTTGAAAGTCTTACCCATTCTTTCGATTCTTCTATTAACTTTTTAAATTCCTCATTTGCCATGTTTTCTTGCCTTTTTGTGATTGAACGTTATAAAAAAAATAAGTAGGCTTGCCTCTCTATGGCTTTTAACTATTATATAATTTAAAAGGGATTTTTCTGTATTCTGATGCTTTTCCAACTCTTGATAATTTGCGTTTTAACTCCTCTAAAGTATGGTCTTCAACAAATTCACGACTGATTTCGCCTGCTTTGCTTATCCAAACCTCTCTACTGGACTGATATTTAAACCCCTTGCTTTCTAAATAAGTTACTTTCTCTTTGACTTCATTATCCATCTATAATCCCCTCATTTAAGCCCTATTGCCTTTTCCTTATTTTTTGCTCTCCTAATGTTCTTTATATCTGCCGTTTTTGCCTGCGTAAAATCTGCGCCTTCTATATCAGCCCCTTCAAAGTCTGTGTCTTCTAATTTTGCCCCACTCAGATTAGCTCCCTTTAAATTTGCCCTT
>ERZ1292623.1923-Hain-H51-01um-R1-1923-length-19289-cov-13_pt2 | contig 15361 bp, 13 predicted proteins | sample MGYA00564398_ERZ1292623 | MGnify/ENA primary metagenome ERZ1292623 (study PRJEB36523, sample SAMEA6512633) | groundwater metagenome | collected 2019-01-07 | study: AquaDiva: Metagenomics assemblies of 32 groundwater samples
TCTCCTCCAATATTACAGCCAAAGCAATGCCAAATTTGCCGATCCGGCGAAACTATAAAAGAAGGGGTTTTTTCTTTATGAAATGGGCAATTGGCTTTGAAATTTTTCCCGGCTGGCGAGAGCGTTAAATATGGCCGCAAAAATTCTACAATATCCAACTTGTCTTTTATTTGCTGAAGAGTGTCGCTCATGTGTTTTCACTCTAACTATTCTATCACTGTTTTACTAGAGCTAAGTCGTTTGGAATCTACCCCGCACTAAATTTTGCAAATAAATATTTTAAATTTTAAAATCTTTGAATGTTTTAATTTTTCTTCTATGACGATTCGCTTCGCCCTTGCAAGGATGGGCTTATTCAGCCCGCGCGAATCGTTAAGATAAATACACGGCAAAATTAGTACGGGGTTCTCAATTTTTCAGCCAATCGCCTTCGTTCTTGGGAAAAATTGGAAAAAAATCCCCAGCTATTTCTAGCTGGGGCTTACTACCCGAAGGACACGATCTCTGAAAATGCCGGACGGGGGCTCCCCCAGTGGTTTTTTATGACGCGTCTCTGCGTCTGCAAACGCCATCAGCGCTCGCGCCACATTCCGTAGCCCCCGTTTGTAGATCGGATCCTGCCTCCTTGGCGGTCCCGCCGCCACTGGTGTACTAGGGTTGTCCAGATTGGCCCGCCAACCTGCTGATTTTTCAGTAGGAAGGCGGGCCACCACCCGGAATCACTCGGACCGCGGCGCTCCGCGGGCGCGCAGGGCGCGCGTCCGGCGGATCCGTCCGTCGACCTTCTCGAGGTCGGCGACGAACACCGGCCGGTCGGGACGGCCGACACTCGCATTGCGGAGAGCGGCCATCCGATTCGCCGAGGCGATCCGACGGGCCTTCAGCGACTGGCTGAAAGACTCGTCGGCATCGGCATCGAACATCTCGTAGCAGTTCATCGTCATTTCTCCTTGAAAATGGAATCCCTAATGTTCTGCGTACATTATAGCATACCTATTAGATTTGTCAAGCTATTCGCCCCGTTAGAGATCCGCTCTCCTAAAGGGAGTGGCGGTAGGCCACCTAGGGGCGGCTTATCTCTAACGGGGTCAAGCCCCCTTGTTGAATCACTTCTTAGTGTGTATAATTAGCTCTATTATGAGACAATGCGCAATTTGCGGCAAAGGATCAATAATGGCTGGCACGAGAAAACTGCTCCGCGGACACTATAATCCCACTAACTGGAGCAGAAAGTATCCCAATCTTCAGAAAACCAAGCTTTCGTCTGGGAAGTCTGGTTTAGTCTGCACTAAGTGCCTAAAAAGCCTTTCTAAAACCAGGGTTTAATTTACAATTTACAATTTTCAATCAATGATTCAATGTTTCAATGACTAAATAGCCGGTCTTGAGAATTGTTTCATTGAAAATTTATAAGACGGGCCGTAGTATACCGGCAGTACGCACGCATGGGGTGCGTGTAGACCGGGTTCGATTCCCGGCGGCCCGACAAACTTAAATCAATTTCTTAAACTCCTCAATTAAAGGGACTTGCTCCGGATCTACTTTTCTTTCCTTGGCCAAATGAAACGCCGTCCAATCGGCCAAAACTATAGAGGAAAATATCCGCGAAAACGCGCTGTCCCCTTCTAAAGCCACCGTTTCCACTTTTAATTGCCTGTCGCTGTAAATTTTTTTTAAAACTTCCATTCGTTTCAGAATCCTCTGGTGATCGCTATTATCCTTAATTAGGATAAAATAAAAATTCTCGCTTGCCCCTAAAATTTCATTATGATTCGCTTCCGGCAATGAATTGAAAAAGGCGGGAACTTTGGCCGTTTCGTTCAACCGGACTTTCCAATTGTAAGCAATGGCCTGATTTTTAGAGGATGAATAAACAACCGGAATCAGATCCTTAATTTTTTTCGCCAAGGTGTGGCCTTGATGTTCATAATCCGAAGGATTGAGGCTGGCCGCTAATTCAGCCGCTTCTTTTATCGCGTCCTCTTCTCCAATAGCTTTTAGGAGGGCGAGGAAATTGAAACCAATGGCGGAACGGGGCTGTAATCCGCCGGGCATTTTAATGTAGGGCCGAGAATTTTCTTTTGCCAGCTCCAGCAGTTTTCCTCCGGTAGAAATCGCTATGACATTCAGCTTGTCTGACAAAGCCGCGTCAAAGGCTTCCAGCACCTCTTCGGTATTGCCGGAATAAGAGTTGCAAATAATTAAAGAGGTTTTTAAATCTTCCGCGGCCATCGGCGGAAGACCGTAATCGCGATGGATTATCAAATCCAATTCCGGCTTCCAAATCTTCAAAAGCCCGCTTGCCAAATTAGATCCTCCCATTCCTACCGCTACGATTCTCTTAAATTTCTTCAGCTTGCCGTCATTCTCAATTTTTGGCTTATATTCAAACTGCATATTGAAATTTTTGATGGCCTCGTACATTATTTCTTATTATAGTAAAATAATACAAACTATACGAATTACGCTAATGAAATTCTTAATTGAAAAATTATTACGAAACCCCATTGACGCTATGCGCGATTGCGGATATCGCTATGACGGCAGTGATGAAAAAACTCAAGAATTGCGTTTTGTAAAATCGTTTGGCTCTAATCCCTACCCTAGATTCCATGTCTATGGGACGCTTAACAAAGCGAATAAAGAATTTACTCTGACGCTTCACTTGGATCAAAAAAAACCGGTCTACGAGGGTTCGTCCGCCCATGCCGGAGAATACGAAGGTCCGTTAGTGGAAAAAGAAATGGAACGGCTCCGAATTAATTTGCAATCTGGCTTTCGGCCTCCGGCGCCGCAAATAGAAAGCCCCGGCTTGTAGCCAAAAAAAACAGCCCTATTTGCGGCTGTTGTTTATCTCAAAGTTAAATCCGAACGAAGCGACTGTCAAAATTGTTTCCCGATAAGATCTTCCGGTAAACACAACGTCCGATTTTCTAACCAAAAGCAATTGGGCAGTGGGAGCAAGCGGCGTTGTTGGCGGCCCCAAAATCACGCACCATTCCACCAAAGGCCCGCCGCTGACATCTTGGCGCATCTTCACGGTATTCACTAATCCTCCGATCCCCCATGTGGAGCCGGCGTAAGGAAAAACAACTTCCTGTAAATCTCCGTTTTGAATTCTCTTAACATAATCGTGATTAAATAAAAAACTGAAAACTGGGCCCACTAACGGCAGTTTTCCTAAAATCGCTTGCCCTAATATGCGAAACCAGCGCAAACCGATAAGCCATCCGAAAATCAGCGGCAGAAGAATCACAATCGCTAAATCTATCGTTAAATTCAAGTATCTGGACTCCGTTAAGCCGGCGGTAAATCCCGAAAGCCAATTGAATAGCCAAACAACTAAGCCGATTATGACTAAAACCGGCACTGTGGTCAGGATTCCGGTTCTCCAGATTATCCAGAGTTTTTTCAATGAACGCCTCCTTTGCGTAAAAGCAATCTTACCGCAATAACGCTCAAAAGTCCAATTAAAACGCCGGCCAAAATATCAGCGGGCCAATGAACTCCCGCAACAATTCTAGAAATTCCAATCAAAATCGCGCCCGCTAAAAAATACCATCGCCATCTCGGCGCGGCAAACCACATTGAGAACGCTAAAGCAAAATAAAAAGCGGCGTGTCCGGACGGAAAAGAATGCTCAATAGCGCTATGATTAAACAGCGGATCAAAACCTAAAGCGGCAAAAGGCCGCGAACGAGTATAAACAAAGCGGATAATCTCCGTTATCAGGCCGCGGGATAGAATTAAAGAAAGAAAGAGAATAGCAAGATTTAATAACGAATCTTTTTTTTCTTTGCTTAAAAAGATAATCGCCAAAGCTCCCAGAAATAATAAATAGCCCAGATATTTCGCGAAAAAAACGAAAAGAAAATCTAAAAAGCCGCTTACGCCGGATAAACTATGCAATAAGTTAAAAAGGACAAAGTCCATTAGCGGCGGACAAACGGCAATAGTCCCATATAGCGGGCTCGTTTTATGGCTTGCGCCAAATGCCTCTGATGGCTCGCGCAAGAACCGGTAAATCTCGGATCAACTATTTTTGCCTGGCTGGAAGTAAACCTCCTCAATAATTCCGGGTTTTTATAATCAATATACTCTATATTTTGTGAACAGAATAAACACTGATTCATTTTGATTTTTTATTTTTTAATTAGAAAGGCAGATCTTCTGCTTTTATTTCTTCATCAACATTGATAGTTGGAATTTCCGCCGGCGCGGAAACATCGGAATTCTGATTTACATTGGCCTTTCCAATCGGACGGGGGCCAAACTGGACATTTTCCACCACAACTTCCGTAACCTTTCTTTTTTGCCCCTGCTTGTCGTCCCAAGATCGGGTCTGCAATCGCCCATCCAAATAAACTAAACTGCCTTTGTTCAAAAACTTGCTAATCAGCTCCGCTTGTTTTCCCCAAGCTACCACATTATGAAATTCGCTGGATTCCTGCTTCTGCCCGCTCTTGTCAGTCCAAGTTCGATTTGTCGCGACCGAAAAATTAACCACCGATTGATTTCCGGGAGTAACCCGCAATTGCGGCGTATCAGTCAGTCTGCCGATTAAAAATACTCTGTTGAGGTTCATATTATTTAAGAATTTGTTCCAAAGTTTTTTCTAACGCTTCGTTAGTCAGCGGACCTTCTGACTGCGGAATAATCGGCCTTGGAGCAGGTTCGTTTTGCGTTGGCTTGGGAGCGGCGGCGGAAAGGTCCTGAATAGGCATCCGTTCTCTTTTAATCGGCGTGTAGCTAACCAGCAAAAATCTTAAAACCGCGGCATTAAGGCGCAAAGATTCCCGCAAACTTTTTAACTCTGAAGGAACGCCCTTAAATTGAACATAGCCGAAATGAGCCGATTGCTGTTTCTTTATCAGGTATGACAATTGCAGAACCGCCGGTTCTTTTTTTGAAACGACTTCCGCGCCTGTCTGCGCCAGCAACTTCAAAACTTCCGCTTCGGCTTCCGGAGAAATAAGCAAATAAGACAGCTCATAATCTTTTTTATCCATTGGCGTTACAGTATATTATTTAAGATTTTTTTTCAAGAGCCAGCCCTTTTGATTCTTCTTCAGATTCGCTTTCAACGCTGTCAGCCGGCTTGTTGTTCAAAGTAGATCCGACCGGAATCAAACGGCCGATAATCACGTTTTCTTTCAGTCCGTGCAAACCGTCCACTTTTCCTTCAATGGCGGCGGCGGTTAATACTCTAGCGGTTTCTTGGAAAGAAGCGGCAGACAAGAAACTCTCGGTGGACAAAGCAACCTTGGTAATGCCCATTAAAAGCTGTTGGGCTTTAGCGGGCGCTTTGCCGGATTTTTTAAGCTGGCGGTTTACTTCCAGGAATTTTGATTTTTCCACCACATCGCCAACAACAAACTCGCTGTCGCCGGAATCTTTAATTTTAACTCTGGAGAACATTTGCCGGACAATAATTTCAACATGTTTATTGTTAATCGCCGCGCCTTCGGAAAGATAAATTCTCAAAACTTCGTTCACGATATAATTTTGCACCGCCTCTGATCCTTTGTAGGCAAACAGTTCTTTCAAATCCAAATTGCCTTCGCAAAGCTGGTCGCTTCTCTTTACTTCGTCGCCAACTTTAACCAGAATATCCACTGTTCTTGGTACGGAATATTCCTTTTCTTTTCCCTTGCCGGAACTCACCTTAACGTCCCTTAGCAAACCGCGGTCTTCAATGCTGATGACCACTCCGTCTTCTTCAATTAAAATAGCTTTGCCCTTTGGAGGCCTGGCTTCAAAGACTTCTTCAACGCGAGGCAAGCCGTGCGTAATATCGGAACCCGCGACACCGCCGATGTGAAAAGTTCTCATCGTCAACTGCGTGCCCGGTTCGCCGATAGATTGCGCGGCAACGATACCAACGGCCGCCCCAATTTTGACCGGCTTATTATTTCCTAAGTCAAAACCATAGCACTTAGCGCATAATCCATATAACGTTTTGCAGGTAATCGGAGAACGCAGTTTAATGCTTTCAACATCGGACTTGTCAATCAATTCCGCGGCGGCCCTATCAACAATCTCGCCGGCTTTTACCAAAGTTTTGCCGCCAACCTTGACGTCGTCTAAAACAGTCCTTGAGAAAAGGCGGGTAGAAAAAGCGTTTCCGAATTCCAGTCCGTTGGAACGGTTCATGAGGATGCCTTCTTTGGTTTTGCAATCTTCTTCGCGAATAACCAAATCCTGACTGACGTCAACCAAGCGCCGCGTAAGGTAACCGGCGGAAGCGGTTTTTAGCGCGGTGTCGGTAGATCCTTTGCGGGCGCCGTGAGTAGAAATGAAGTATTCCAGCACCTTAAAACCTTCTTTAAATGAGGACCGGACTGGCAATTCAATGATCTCGCCCTTCGGGTTCTGCACCAATCCTTTCATGCCGGCCATTTGCACCGGCTGTGACCAGGAACCGCGAGCGCCGGAATCAATAATCTGGTAAACCGAACTGTCTTCTACTAAACTGGTGGGCACCAGCTTGGCGAGTTCAGATTTAACTTTATCCCAAACGGAAATGACCCGAGCCCGCCTTTCCGAGTCGGTTAACAGTCCTTCCTCGTATTGCTGTCTAATCAAAGAAACCTCGCCTTCCGCTTTTTGCATCAGCGCGCCTTTCTGCGGAGGCGTCAAAAGGTCATCCATGCCCCAGCTGATGCCGGAATAAGTCGCGTATTCAAAACCAACTTTTTTAATGGCATCCAGATGCTTGCTGGCGTTTTCCACTCCTAATCTGTTAATCATTTCGCTGACAATTTTGGAAATTTCTTTTTTATTCAAAACTTTATTCACGTAGCCAAAATCTGGCGGCAAAGCTTCGTTAAAAATCAAACGGCCAAGAGAAGTTTCTTCGGCTTTAGGAGAACCCACTCGAATCGGCGCGTTAACCGCGATCAGGCCATTTTCAAAAGCCATCATCGCCTCTTCTTTACTGCTCAAAACGCGTCCAGCTCCCAACGCGTCCTTTTTAATTTTCGTGAGATAGTAACAGCCCAAAACAATATCTTGAGTTGGGACAGCCACCGGATCGCCAGTCGCCGGCTTCAATAAATTGACCGAGGAAAGCATGATTTCAGAAGCTTCTTTCTGGGCGTGTTCGCTTAACGGCAAGTGGACGGCCATTTGGTCGCCATCAAAATCGGCGTTAAAAGCCGGACAAACCATCGGAGGAATGCGAATCGCCAAATCTTCCGTCAACACCGGCTCAAAAGCCTGCACGCCAAGGCGGTGCAAAGTGGGCGCGCGGTTCAACAGGACTTTGCGGTTCGTAATAACTTCTTCAAGAATAGCCCAAATTTCTGACGGAGCTTGTTCAATTAAACGGTTGGCATTGCGGATATTATAAGCCAATCCTCTTTCAATAATTTTATTAATCACAAAAGGTTTGAATAATTCCAACGCCATTTTTTTCGGCAAGCCGCATTGGTCCAAACGCAAATCCGGGCCGATGACGATTACCGAACGGCCGGAATAATCCACTCTTTTACCTAAAAGATTTTGGCGGAATCGGCCCTGTTTGCCTTTCAGCATGTCAGCCAAAGAGCGCAATGGATGGCGCTGGGAAGAAAGCTGTTGAGTTCCAAAACGCGCTGAATTGTCTATCAGGGCGTCAATAGATTCCTGCAGCATTCTTTTTTCGTTGACCACAATAACCTCCGGAGCTTTGAGTTCCATAAGTTTTTTCAAACGATTATTGCGGTTTATGACGCGGCGATATAAATCATTCAGGTCAGAAGTGGCGTAACGGCCGCCGTCCAAAGCCACCATTGGCCGAAGATCGGGAGGCAATACCGGCAGGACGGTCATAATCATCCAGGATGGTTTAATGTCATTTTTATAGAAAGAACTGGCTAGTTTTAAGCGCCTCAACAAGGTTTTTTCTTCCAAGGGATCTTTAATAGCGGATACCTCTTTTTTCAGAGCAGTAACTAGTTTTTTAAGGTCTAAAGTTTCTAAAATTTTACGGATGGATTCCGCGCCGGAACTAGCTTCAAAAATATCCCCGAAACGGCGGGAAATGTTAACATATTCGCTCTCGTTCAAAACTTTTCCTACTTGCAGAGACTCTAGCTCTTTTCTGGCCGCGTTCAGGCCGGACCGCAATTCATCAATCTTTACTCCTTCCTGGCGGGCGGTTTTTTTTCTGGTTTCAAATTCTTTTTCCAGCGCGTCTAATACTTTTTTGACGCCGGCTTCATTAACGGAAGTAATGATAAAGGAGACATAATAAATAACTTTTTCTATTTTGCCCATCGGAATGTCCAGTAAAATGCTTAACTTGGACGGGACATTTTTGAAGAACCAAATATGAGCCACTGGCGCCGCGAGCTGGATATGGCCCATTCGTTCGCGCCGAACAACCGCGCGCGTAACTTCCACGCCGCATTTATCGCAAACCACGCCCTTGTACCTAATTCGGCGATATTTTCCGCAATAACATTCCCAGTCTTTAGTCGGGCCAAAAATACGCTCGGAGAACAATCCGTCTTTTTCTGGCCTCTGCGTCCTGTAGTTAATGGTTTCCGGCTTGATAACTTCGCCGTGGGACCATTTCAAAATATCTTCCGGAGACGCGAGCTTTAATTTAATTGCGTTAAAATTTAAGTCCATGGTTTTTATTTTTCTCTTTCTTTGTCTTTGGTAACCACCAATTCCACGTTTAATCCCAAAGATTTCAATTCACTGACCAAAACATTGAAAGAAGCCGGAATGTTTGGAGCTTTAATTTCAGTGCCTCGGATAATTGACTCGTAGACGGCGGCCCGGCCCAAAACGTCGTCAGATTTCACCGTTAACATTTCCTGTAAAGTATGCGAAGCGCCGTGGCCTTCAAGAGCCCAGACTTCCATTTCTCCAAAACGCTGGCCGCCAAATTGCGCTTTGCCGCCCAATGGCTGTTGAGTAATCAATGAATAAGGTCCGATGGAGCGCATATGAATCTTGTCTTCAACCAGGTGGTTCAATTTCATTACGTACATAACGCCGACAGTCACGTTCTGCGCGAACGGCTGTCCGGTTCGGCCATCGTATAGCTTCACTTTTCCGCTCTCCGGCAAACCCGCCTTTTTGAGTTCTTCTTTAATTTGCAATTCAGTGGCGCCTGCCAAAACCGGAGTAACGGCTCGGTATCCTAAAGTTTTCGCGGCCCAACCCAAATGAGTTTCCAAAATCTGCCCGAGGTTCATGCGAGAAGCGACGCCCAGCGGATTTAAAACAACATCCACCGGCGTGCCGTCTTCCAAATAAGGCATATCTTGAACCGGACGAACCTGTGAAATAACGCCCTTGTTGCCATGGCGGCCGGCTAATTTATCGCCGGCAGTCACTTTTCTTAATTGGGCGATTTCCACTTGAATTCTTTTAATAATGCCCGGCTCTAATTTATCTCCTTGCTCCCTGGAAAAAATTTTAATTCCAACGACTCGGCCGTACTTGCCGTGCGGAACCGTTAAGGAGGTGTCTTTAACGTCGTGCGCTTTCTCGCCGAAAATCGCTCTCAATAATCTCTCTTCGGCAGTCAGCTCGCTTTCGCCTTTCGGAGAAATTTTTCCCACTAAAATATCGCCGGATTTTACTTCCGCGCCAATTCTAATAATCCCTTCTTCGTCTAAATTTTTTAATTTTTCCTCGGAAACGTTCGGGATGTCGGGAGTGGTAACCTCCGGTCCCAATTTCGTGTCCCGCACATCGCAATAAAAGTCTTCAATATGGATGGAAGTGAAATTGTCGTTCTGCACAACCCGTTCGGACAGAACAATAGCGTCTTCAAAGTTGGCGCCTTCCCACGAGAGAAACGCGACTAATAAGTTCTGCCCTAAAGCCAAAACGCCATGATCAATGGACGGGCCGTCAGCCAAAATTTCTCCCCTTTTGACTTCTTGTCCGGGAGCGACTAACGGCTTTTGGGAAATGCAAGTAAATTGGTTGGATCTCTTAAAATTATTCAGCGGATAAGTAATTTTCTTTCCGGATTTATTAGTTTTTAAAACAATTTGACGAGCGTCTACTTCGTCAATTACTCCCGCCTCCGGAGCAACAATAACGTGGCCGGAGTCAAGCGCCGCTTTTTCTTCCATTCCTGTGCCGACATACGGAGCTTGCGAACGAACAGAAACAACCGCTTGTCTCTGCATGTTGGAACCCATCAAAGCGCGGTTCGCGTCGTCGTGTTCCAAGAATGGGATCAAAGAAGTCGCGACGCTGATTGACTGGTTTGGCGCGACGTCAAATAAAGTCACCTCGCTTCTCAAACAAGTGCCGGGCTCGCCATGAATTCTGGCTTCAACAACGTCGTCCAAAATATGCCCGGATTCGTCAAAACGGACGCCGGCATGGGCAATCTTATTTCTTTCTTCTTCCAGGGCATTAAGCCAGACAATTTCTTTGGTGATCACGCCATTTTTGACCACTCTATAAGGAGTTTCAATAAAGCCAAGGTCGTTTAATTTCGCGAAATTAGCTAAGTGATTAACCAAGCCGATGTTGGCGCCTTCGGGAGTTTCAATTGGGCAAATTCTTCCGTAATGAGACCGGTGCACGTCGCGGACTTCAAAACCGGCGCGTTCCCGAGTCAAGCCGCCGGGGCCCATGGCGGAAATGCGCCTCTTGTGCTCCAATTCGGCCAAAGGATTGACTTGATCCATAAATTGGGAAAGCTGGGACGAAGAAAAAAATTCTTTAACCGCGGAAATCAATGGGCGGGCATTGACTAATTGGACGGGGGTAAGAGTATTGATGTCTAAAGTAGACATCCTGTCCTGAACAATGCGTCTCATTCTGGCTAAACCAAGGCGGAATTTATTTTGCAAAAGCTCTCCGACCGGCCTGACGCGGCGATTTCCCAAATGGTCAATATCGTCCGGCTCGGCGCTTTGCTCGTTATTCAATCGGATAACTTCTTTGACAATCGCGACCAAATCTTCCAAGCGCAATAATCGGGAATCGCTCTTTAACCTTAAGCGCTGATTCAATTGGAACCGTCCGACTAAAGAGAGGTCATAACGGTCCAGGCGCTGGAACATCGCGTCAATTAAGCTGGAGGCGTTTTCCACCGTGGCTAAATCGCCGGGCCTGATTCTTTTATAAATTTCAATATAAGCTTCGTTTTTATTTTTCGCGGAATCTTTTTGTAAAGTCGCGCTGACATATTTAATGCTGCCAGTGTCAATATCCGCGAAGGTGTCTAAAATCTCCTGATTTTCCGACAAGCCAAAAATGCGCAACAGATCGGTAATCGGAGCTTTTCTTTTGCGATCAATTTTCACGCCCATAAAGCCATCCGAATCGGTTTCAATCTCCAGCCAAGCGCCGCGGTTAGGAATCATCTTCGCTCCAAATAATTTGCGGCCTCTCCAGAGATTAGCGGTAAAATAAGCGCCGGAAGAGCGAATCAGTTGGGGAACCACGACTCTTTCCACGCCATTAATAATGAAAGTTCCCCGTTCGGTCATGACGGGAAAATCGCCAAAGTAAACTTCTTGCTCCCGGATATCTTTAGATTTCTTATTAGTAAGCTTTAACTTAACCCGAAGCGGAGCTTCATAGGTCAGATCTTTGAATTTGGAATAGGCCTCATCGTATTTCGGCTCATCAAAATAATAATCAGAAAACTGCAGTTCTAAATCTTTGTCGGCATAATCCTTTAGGGGAAACACTTCCTGAAACAGCTCTTTTAATCCGGTTTTGAGAAACCAGTTGTATGATTGGGTCTGGATTTCCACTAAATTTGGCTGGGAAACCAGCGGACCCGGATGGGATGAAAAAACTTTTGTGAGGAGTTTTGGCATTGGGCTCTTAAAGCGCTGTGTGAAGCGCAAAAAAAGAAAGGACACTACTGCAGTAGTTATATGACCTTCCCTTTATTGAATAAAACTATTATATACTATGCCCCCAGAACCTGTCAAGGGCCGCAGGGTGTGCATAACTTGACCTTGACATTTGGTTCCCCCACCTAACATATTGGAATCTCCAAATAATAATTTTTAATTTTTAATTATCAATTTTCATTGAATGATTCAATGTTTAAATTTTCAAAATAATTTGATAATTGCTTCATTGAAAATTTATTGTAAATTGGAAACCCCTAAAAGTCCCGCGGGGACCTCGGGGTCCCTTTGCGGGATTGTAAATTGAAAATTTTTCTCTATAGGATAGGGCAATTGAAATGGATTACGGAAAGCAAGACAGATCCGTAAGAAACAACAAAAACCGCTAGCGCCGAAGATATTTCCATCTATTTTCGCTGTGTTCTTCTAAAGTTTTGCTGAAAATTGTTTTTTTCGTAGTTGGATCGGAAAGATAGTATAGGAATTCTGATTTTTGGGGATTGGCGGCGGCCCAAATGGCGTCAAAACCGGGATTTGAGATCGGAGTCGGAGGCAGGCCGTAATACTCATAAGTGTCATAGCGGCTGTTGCGGACTTCTTTGGCGTACAATTGAGTAGCGTCAATTTGCAGAGGCATGCCTATTGCAAGGCGCTTGCGGATAATTCCAGAAACCACCTGCCGGTCTTCATTAAACGGCACTTCTTTTTCAATCATTGAGGCAATAATCAATACTTTATAAAAGTCTTCATTGCTGTTCCCGATAATTGTTTTATTTTTTTGATAGAAATTACTTATAAACTTTTCTATTACCGCGTCTAAAGGAGAATTTGGAAAAAATCGGTAAGTGTCGGGAAATAACAGCCCTTCCAGATATCTTCCTTTATATTTGACTAAAGACCCGGCTGGCAAAATTCCCGCAACGGTTAATTTTTTGTCCACGGCCCTTAAAGTGTCGCCTTCTTTAATAAACACTGCCACATCTTTTTCCGGCCCAGCGACTAAAATTCTGATAATCTCTGAATTATTCATGGAAGAGCTAATTTTATATTTTCCGGGCTTTAATTGGTGCGCGGCGCCGTTAAGAACGCTGTATATTTTAAAAGCGGTCGGGAAGCGAATCAGGCCTTGATTATAAAGATTTTCAACTATTTCTTTAAATCCGTCTCCGGCAGAAATTTCAAAAATTATCCCCTCTTTCGCGTCACTGACTGGCAAAAAACTATAAGCCAAAAAGGACAGCAACAGCGCCAATAAAGAACCGGTGAATAAAATAACGCGAAAATGATTATTAAACATCTTTAAAAAATGAGGATCTGATGACAATGCTCTGGATTATGCCGATCAACATAAAATTAGTCAACAAACTTGATCCGCCGTAACTTAGGAAAGGAAAGGTAACGCCGATAACCGGAGAAAGTCCAAGATTGGAGCCGACATTAAGAATAAATTGGCACAAAAACATAATCACGGCGCCCAAACAGATAAGTTTTGAAAAATTATTATGGCAATTAAATCCAATCGCGACTATTCTTAATAATAAAAAAGTGAATGCTCCCAGCGTCAAAAAACCTCCCAAACCGCCCCATTCTTCAACAAGGGAGGCAAAAATAAAATCAGTGCTGGCGGCCGGCAAAAAACCTAACTGGACCTGGGTTCCTTGGCCAAATCCCTTTCCCCAAAATCCGCCGGAACCAATGGCAATCTTTGCTTGGATAGCGCTGTAATTAACGCCTAATGGATCATAAGATGGATTAGTAAAGGCGATAATTCGTTCTTTTTGGTAATCTTTCAAAAAAAAGTTCCAGCCCCATAATCCTGTCAATGCTAAAATTGCGAAACCGATTAAAAGATGGCGCCATCGAATTCCGCTCACTAACAAGAATCCGAACCAAATAAAAAATAAGATTAACGCGGTCCCTAAATCCGGTTGAGACAAAACAAAAACGGCTGGAATCAAAAAATAAATAAAAGATTTAACGATTATGCCCAATCTAGCGATGCCAATGTGGCGGCTGGCAAAAAAATAAGCTAACAGAATTATTAAGGCCAATTTGCCGATTTCTGAAGTTTGAAATTGAATCGGCCCCGCCACTAGCCAGCTTCGTGTCCCTCTAATGGAAGGAGCCAAAAAATAAGTTATCAATAACAAAATGATAGCAAACAAATAAACCGCTAAAATCATCCAGCGATAATTGATAATCGGCCTCCAGTCAATCAAAGAAAAAATTAAAAATAAGGATAATCCTAACAAAATCCAAATCAGCTGCTGCCAGAATAAATCCGTATTGATGCTCGACAAAACGACCAAACTAGCGGCGACTAAAAATAAAACTGCGGCAGTCAAATACCAATCTTGACGTTTTAGAATATCCATAACCAAACGCTATTTTAACGCCTCTGTCCAAAATAAGACAGATGTTTTTCCTTTTGGCGTTTTGAATAGGGGTGTAGAAATTTTAAAAATTCTTTCTTCAAAAGGTTTGAGATTAGAAAAAACAGTCTTGGTCACTCCGATAGGATAAATATCTGAATCCTGGACCATAACGTTAACGACGGTTTTTCCTAATCCGAATGATTCCAAATTGGAGATTACCCCCCTAATCTCGGCTTGCTGTTTCACAATCAGAGTTTCTGTTGTTTTAACTCGAACGTCTGGTTTCGTAAATTCACTTGCCGGAACCCAAATTGGATTACTGATTATAATGACCGGATTGCCAATTATTTGCTTAGTATCAAATTTTAGATTTGGTTCTATAATTACTTTCCTTTCCCCGGGATAAATGAAAGAATCTCGAGCCAAGGAGAAAAGTACTTCTTTCACCAGTCCTGTTTTTTCTCCAGGGCGTGGCACGATAATACTCTTATAAACTTCAAGTGTGTAAACAAAATCTTTTGCTCCATATTCAATATTCGGATTTTCCAAAGTAATAACGGCATTATTGATCCCATCTAAAGTTAAAAAATAGGCAGACGATTTTATGCTCTGGATATTTTTCAACGCGCAAGCAATACATTCTCCTCCGCAATCCACGTCTTCTTCATTCTGATTTTTGATGTTGTCAAAACAGCTTTGAACCGGTTTAGAAACGGCTAAATATCCGCCATACGTGATGCCAGATAGAATAAGAAGATAAAATAGCCCGTAAAGGAGCTGTTTAAGAAATCTCATTGCTCTGATTATAAATTAAAGAAAAATTTCCCTCAATGGTATCCCGGCGAATCCTACTTTCCCAGTCCCCGAAGGAACAAGTATCATCGGAGCAACAAGGTTTCACTTCTCTGTTCGGAATGGGAAGAGGTGGGTCACTTGCCGCTAAATCACCGAGAAACAGCTGAGGAAAATTCGTAAGTCTTTATAATGTAAATTTTGGTCAAGCATCCGAAAGAGTGCAGCACCCTCTGTACAAATACAGCGATATATTGAAGCTTTGGAATTAAGTCAATAATCGTTGAATTTGTACAGAGGGTGCATAGCGAACATTAGTACTCCTCGGCTAAAACTCTTACGAGCCTTACACCTAGAGCCTAT
>ERZ1292623.2012-Hain-H51-01um-R1-2012-length-18767-cov-5_pt1 | contig 15356 bp, 16 predicted proteins | sample MGYA00564398_ERZ1292623 | MGnify/ENA primary metagenome ERZ1292623 (study PRJEB36523, sample SAMEA6512633) | groundwater metagenome | collected 2019-01-07 | study: AquaDiva: Metagenomics assemblies of 32 groundwater samples
TAAACTCACCGTCAATCGGCTTATCGGCGGCGCTTGAATCAGCCCCAGAGTCACCACCAGCCGCACCCTCCGCCGCCCCATGCCCAGCCGCGGCCGGTTGATACAACCGTGTTCCCACCGCTTGCGCCGCCTTAGATAAAACCTCAGACTTAGCTTTTAAATCCTCCAAATCATCCTTCTCCTTTGCCTCCCGCACCGCCGCTAATTTAACGCTCAAATCTTCTCGCTCTTCCGCGGTCACCTTTTCTTTATACTCTTCTAACATTTTTTCCACGGTGTACACGGTCGCTTCCGCTAAGTTGCGCACCTCAATCAATTCTTGTTTTAATTTATCTTCTCCAGCATGATCCTCGGCATCCTTTTTCATTTTTTCCACTTCCTCCTTGGACAAACCAGACGAGGAAGTAATTGTGATCGTTTGCGTTTTGTTAGATGCTTTATCGGTCGCCGACACATTCAAAATTCCGTTAGCATCTAGATCAAACTTCACCTCAATTTGCGGCACGCCTCTCGGAGCCGGCGGGATTCCTGCCAAATCAAACTGACCTAATAGTTTATTGTCACCAAACATTGGTCTTTCTCCTTGGGCCACTCTAATTGTTACTGCCGGTTGGTTATCAGCCGCCGTAGAAAAAACTTGAGCTTTTGAAGTAGGAATTGTGGTGTTTTTATCAATCAATTTTGTGAACACTCCCCCTAGAGTTTCCAATCCCAAAGAGAGCGGAGTCACATCTAGCAGCAAAATATCCTTAACATCTCCTTGCAACACCCCCGCTTGCACCGCCGCTCCAATCGCCACTACTTCATCCGGATTCACGGAGACATTTGGCTTCTTCCCAAAATGTTCTTCCACCAATTTCAAAACCAGTGGCATTCTGGTCATCCCCCCCACCATCACCACCTCGGCTATCTCATTTGGAGTCAACTTAGCGTCAGCAATCGCTTGTTTAACCGGACCAAAAGTTTGCTCCACCAGTGGCCTCACCAACTCTTCTAGTTTGGCTCTAGATAATTTCAAAACCAAATGCTTGGGTCCATCCACACCAGAAGTGATAAACGGTTGATTGATCTCCGTTTCTTGGGCAGTAGACAATTCAATCTTCGCCCGCTCGGCCGCATCTTTAATTCTCTGCATTGCAAGTGGATCACCAGCTAGATTAACGCCGTGCTCCTTGGTAAATTCCTCCATAATCCAACGCATAATCACCACATCAAAGTCATCTCCCCCAAGATGGGTGTCACCGTTCGTAGCCAAAACCTCCACCGTCCCCTCACTCACATCCAATACCGAAACATCAAAAGTCCCACCACCAAGATCATAAACGGCAATTTTTTGACCAATCTTCTTATCAAAACCATAGGCCAACGCCGCCGCCGTTGGTTCATTTATAATGCGTAAAACTTTTAAACCAGCAATCTCCCCGGCATCTTTAGTGGCTTGTCTTTGCGCATCATCAAAATAGGCCGGCACAGTGATCACCGCCTCCGTAATTTTCTCACCAATTTTCTCCTCCGCATCGCTTTTTAGCTTTTGCAAAATCATCGCCGATATTTCTTGAGGAGTATATTCATTATCCGCTAATTTGATCGCCACCCCTTCACCTCTTTTAACAATTGCAAACGGCATCAATTTTAAATCCCTCTGTACTTCTTCATCGGCAAACCGTCGACCTATCAATCGCTTAATGGAATACAAAGTATTCTTAGGATTGGTAACCGCTTGGCGCTTGGCAGATACACCAACCACTCTTTCACCAGCTTTGGTAACCCCCACCATTGAAGGCGTGGTGCGGACTCCCTCTTTATTTTCCAAAACTTTTGGTTGACCACCCACCATCACCGCTACACAAGAATTTGTTGTCCCTAAATCTATTCCTAAAATTTTACTCATAATATATTTTTTATTTTTATTAATTGACCAACGGTGCCTCATCAGCCGTCTCACTTACAATAACTTTCGCCGGCCTAATTACCACCTCACCGCCGTCGCCATAAATCAATTTCCAACCCTTTACCATCTCCTCAATTACAATTCCCACCTCATTCCCCGCCTCAACCCGGCTCCCAACTGCCTCATGAACACCACTATTAAATTTCTCACCTATGGCCGTAATCGCCACCACCCCAAGATTTTTCAAGACCTCAGAAAATTGTCGATCAATATGGGTAATGCCGGTGGACCAGCCCTTAAATACCTGCTGAAATTCCGGACTACATTGCTCTACCGCTGGAAAATTCTTCATCACATAACCAAAGTTATCAATTACCGCTAGCAAATCTTCCGCTAACTGTCGCCGTACTTGCCGTCTATCTTCCGTTCTCATCAAACCAAGTTGCTTTTGCAAATTATCATAGTCCGCTTTCGCTCTTTGCCAACCCTCCAAATACTCTTGTGCTTTATCCGAGTGTTTATTACCACATTGACATTCCCGGCCGGTCTCCACACACCGTTTACACTTCCCTACAGTTGAAGTAGTAGTTGTTGGTTCGACCGATTTTGCGTCCACCAATGTTGGCTCTTCCGCGTTGTTCTGATCGCTCACCTCATCATTAGCTTCTATCTCTTCTTCATTCATAGTTTTGTTTTTTTTCTAGAAATTTCTTGATTAATAATATGGATTGCTTTATTAGCGATAGCGATGTTTCTGGTGTAGTTCATTCTTAGCGGTCCCACAATCCCGATCACTCCCTCAACTCCTTTTTGCAATTGACACCGCGCCACCACACTGGCTAACCCCGGTCCAAACGGTCCTTCATTTCCCAGCAACACCGCAATCTCATCAGAAGCCGACTTCATGAGCACTTGATAACTCTGATCAAACCCTTCAATTCCTTCTGCTAAATTGTATAGTGCCTCCGGTGTTCTAAATTCTGGCTTCCGGAGCAAGTTGGAAATCCCCACTACCCTACTCCATGGTCTACTAGTGGCCACCATCACCGCCTCACCAGTCACCTCCGCCAACATCACCCCCAATTCCGATAAAAGATCCTCTACATTTGGTAGTTTCACCACCGGCTGTTTGGCAAGCACAATCTGAATTTTTAAAACCTGACTAGGCGTTGGCTTGGCTTTTTGAGTAGCGATGTAATATCTATACCCTGCTTCGGTGGGAATTCTCCCCGCCGATGTATGCGGTTGACTGATCAACCCCTCCTGTTCTAACGCCGACATTTCATTTCTGATGGTGGCCGGCGAGCAATCAAACTTGCCCAATTCACAAACCTGCCTAGAACTAACCGGTACCGCCGTACGCACATACTCCTCCACAATCAACCACAAGATTTTTCCTTGGCGTTCATGCATACTTGGCAGTCAGTATATCGGAGTGCTAATTAACAGTCAAGCAACCCCACATCCCCGTTTGCTCAATTTTGGCCAGTCTCTCCGCCCCAATAAAATCCGCCTGATACTGATAAGGCACTTTATAGGTAAATTCTTCCCCCCAGCCCGCTGAAATAATTTTAAAATTCACCATCTCGCCCGTCTCCAACCAAACATATCGCAATAATCTGCCATAACGATCCCGATTATCTTGACTAGAATCACCCGCTAGATAAACCACCTCCCCCGCCAACAGCCCCGTCAAATTCTCCTTCGCTTCCACTCCAAAACATTCCACCGGCTCACCCGGCGCCACCGACTCCGGCGTATCAACGCCAATCAACCGCACAACCTCCTCCTTTACCCCGATCCAAACCCTAATCGTATCGCCATCCACCACTCTACTAACCAAATACGGACCGTCCTTATCAACCCCATCTGCACCCACATCGCGCTCCTCATTCTCCCCCTCCCACCAATTCCCTTCCTCTTGCCAAAGCCCCTCCTTCTCTCTCAAAATTTCACTATCCTCACCCATCGGGGTAATACTTAACTCTAAACTATTATTTGACCAAAAATACAAACCTGAAAAAAATAAAAAAGTAACCAAACTAACCGCTTCCCAATTACCCAAACTCCCCAATCGTCTTTTTTTCATTTGCGGATAACCGTTTGCCAGTCTTAAAACTCTTTGCTAAAGTATAGCCGATTCGCGATTGCGAGTCAGGTACACAGGATCGTTCGGGGGTAGCTCAGCGGCAGAGCAGTTGGCTGTTAACCAATTGGTCGTGGGTTCGATCCCCACCCCCCGAGCCAAGAAACTAGATACGAACTCGGATTTTGGATTATAAAGAGATTCGTTCGAGAAATTCTTAAATATGAAAAGTGATTTTTTAAGATCTAAACTACTGAAATTTTTTCCATTATTACTTATAGTCGGTTTACTATTTGCAGGTAGCATGACTGCGGCTAGTATTTTCTCATATAACGCCGAGATCTGGTTTGCTAAGATTTGTATAATTGGCGTCAAAGGCATTAATGCCGGTGTTTGCGATTTACAAGAACGAGTTATTGAAATCGAAAACACACTTGTGCCGTCAATACCAAAAACTCTAATTGTAAAGGATGCTGACGGCGAATATGTGGGACTCTTTCTCGAAGGTTTGGCTTCTAGTGGTGTAGCATACAACGAAATTGAAAATCAATTTTTACACTTTGAAACGAATCAAAGTCATTTTAATAATGAACTTATTGGGACTGCATCAATATATATTTATTTCACTTCACCTGATTGTACCGGTCAACCATATTCTGATAATATTACTGTTGGAGATAATGATATAAAATGGAGCGGCTCAGATACTTCTGCCGACAGTCATTATATTTATACAGGTGATGGCACAGATTCAATCTCCATTGAGCACACAGATTTGGGTAGTTATTATCAACCCGGTTTAATTGGTTGCCAACTTGGCGGATCAGGACTGGTTTATCCCGTACAGTTTGTTGATTGGGTAGATACTCTCAATGGTCCTTTTCAATTAAGTTGGGAGTAATTAAGCGTTAATTTAATATAAAGGATGGTTAAAGAAATAATTTTATGAAAGTAAATGTTGGATCAAAAAATATAACAAAAGTGCAAGCAGTAGAGGAAGCTCTTTCGGATTTTCCAGAATTTTCTTCTGCAAGAGTCGTTTCCCTCGCGGTAGATTCCGGAGTACACAATCAACCAAAGAATATTGAGCAAACCGTGCAAGGCGCGATGAATAGAGCAAAAAATGCTTTCAAGGATTGCGATCTTTCGTTTGGATTAGAAAGCGGACTTATAGAAGTTCCGAATACGAAAAGTGGATATATGGATATTACTATGTGTGCCATTTATGACGGCAAAAATTTTCATCTTGGCGGATCATCAGCTTTTGAGTATCCGAAGGCAATGATTGATTTAGTTTTCAGCAAAGATTATGAGATTGATGAAGCCGCGAAAGAAGCCGGATTTTCTCATGATGAGAATATAGGTGAAAGAGAAGGAATGATAGGTGCCCTAACAAAAGGGCGGCTTAATCGAAAAGAATATAGCAAGCAGGCAGTAATTACTGCTCTCATACACCTTCTTAACCCAGAGCATTACTAAAAAAAGAAACTTATATGAAAATAACAATTTGTGGAAGTATCGGATTTTATAAAGAAATGGAATCAGCTAGAGATGAGTTGATTAAACACGGGCATGAAGTAAAAATACCAGAACTTGCTCTCGAAGTGCCTCAAGAATTTGGCGGTGGCAAGAAAGTTTATTTTGGGCAGTACATTGAGCAAAATGGTGGGATTGACGCTTTCCCAGCAGAGCACAAAATTTGGGATATGAAAGAGGGAGCAATCAACGATCATTATGAGAAGATTGATTGGTGTGATGGAATTTTAGTCGTCAATCACGAAAAGAGAGGTGTGAGTGGATATATCGGGGGAAATACACTTATTGAAATTGGTGTTGCTTTCTATCTCAAGAAAAGGATTTTTATCCTAAACCCTGTATCGTCAGAACTTTCTTACAAGCAAGAGATTTTAGGAATGAAACCAGTAATTATAAATGGTGATTTATCAAAAATATAAAACCATGAATTACACAGGTCTAATTATTGAATAAAGTTTAGAAAATAAAGACATTCTCAAAGATGTTAAAAAATAAGTACAAAATTAAATCAGAAGTGTGGCTCTATCCTGGTATGGCCGGGTGGCACTTTATGAGTGTCCCCAAAAAACAATCGGAGGAGATCAGGAAATTGTTCGGTGCAATGAAGCGTGGCTGGGGCAGTTTGCCCGTTATGGTTACGATCGGTAAAACAAGTTGGAAAACATCTATTTTTCCAGATAAGAAAGTGAACGCCTATCTCTTGCCCCTTAAAGCCAATGTAAGAAAAAAAGAAAATGTATCAGCTGGTGATATTATCACCTTTTCTTTAGAGATAAGAGTATAATTAAATATATGAACCTGTTAAGAATAATTACTAAAGAAACAGCGGTCAACAAATCATTTCTCACTATCATCATCGCCGGCTGTCTTTTAGGCTCTGGTGCAATCGCCGCTAGCATCTACTCAACAAACGCAGAACTTTGGTTTACAAATTATTGTCGCGAAGGAGCGAAAGGCATCATAGCTGGTGTTTGTGATTTACGGGAGCGAGTAATTGGGCTTGAATCAGTCCCAGTGCCAGAGACATCAAAAACACTGGTTGTACGAGACGCGGATGGGGGATATGTGGGGAAATTATTTGGAATTGAATACGATACATCACTTGGTTTATTTGGCATGCAACGAATGACGATTTTAACAAGTGAAGGATATCTCCTGAGTATTTGGGATGCTGGATCAGCCTCAAAATACGATACGGGTGATCAGGTTTTACCTGCGTATCCAGCGCAACCAGACTGGAGCGATAAGTGGGAGGTGCATTACTCTGAGGACAATTGTATTGGCACTGCGACTATTTATGGTATGCAGAACTCCGTGCCAGAAATTATTCCGATTTTTGATATTCCCACACTGAGTAATAAATATTACGTCACCAAAGAAGTTCTTCATTCCTCTTTTCGGTCGGTATGGCACCAAGAATTATTTGATGCTTATGAATATCCATCTTTAAAACCCTTCTGTACAAATTACGGCTACACATCCACTGCTGATGAAAATCTTCTGGAAGAATTTATTCCCACATTCAAATTTTCTAAATTCACTTCTACATTCGAATAATATAGAAAGAAAAATTCTACATGGTATCGGTTACGCAGGTGCTATTTACTAAGCTGTTTAGTTTTGGCAATAACAACCTGTGCAATTGCCGTGGTTGCTATGGAAGTGATTATATCGGCAAACCTCAACAAACTGAATCGGCATAAATCGCCATGATGACGGTTCATTGCTATACTGAAGAAGTGATGAAGAAAATTTTAAAAATAGTCGGTGCTGTACTAGGTGTTTTAGTCATCGGTCTTTTTTTGCTGTTCGTTTTATCACAAAAAGCGCCTCCGCCGGAAATTGTTGCGAACATCACAGAATTGGATAAAATAGAAAAAATCTCTAAGTATAGAAGTTGCGCCGGACACACCACTGTTCCTCAAAATGAGAGGGAGATGAAACGGAGTATGAAGCATTATTTTTCAGTAAAGCCAGAACACCTCGGTGCTAACACTGTTGATATTTATTCCCCCTATGACGGTATTATCACTACCATTCGCGAAGACCGGGTGGAGGGCTTGGAGGGAGAGATCTGGATTGCACCAAAAAACATCTTTGTAATTCTCCCCCCGATTGGTCGGTGGAGTTTTAGTGTTCAGCACATAAATATCCGCGAGGGATTACAACAAGGAAGTGAAGTGCGTGCGGGAGAACTCATAGGATACGCCGCGGTTGAGAGCGGCAATAGAAACACCTTTGATGTAGTATATGCTAAAGGAGGCGCAGTTCCCAAGCGAATAGATAATTGGGTTGGGCCTTTTACTGATTTGGACTCTATTTTTAACCATATGTCGGATAAGGTTTTAGCACAGTATGAAGGAAAAGGAGTCGTTTCAAAAGATGACCTTATTATAAGTAAAGAGGATAGAGACCAAAATCCCTGCGAGTACAAAGATGCCGGTCCGTATTTTATCAATCAGGAAGATCCGGAAAATTGGGTTGTTCTTCAATTATAAAGAGTCGGAGCCAACAAATAGAAAAAAATGATATGATACTTCTATATATAAAGTAAGAAAAAAAGTATTTAGATTTTGCATTGTCGCGGCAGTTGCTCTTATGGTGGGAGCTATTTATTTTATACTCATACAAGAAACAACAACATCGGAACGGTCTAAGATAAGAGAAGAATCCGAGAAATTTATTACAACCAATCCCTTTGATCTCGCTCAAATTAAGGGCTTCTCTAAATATCGTAGTTGTGAAGGACACGATTATCGTTACCCAAGCATAACTGGCGAAATGGAGGCAACGCCCCGTTCTATGAAGCATTATGTGGTGGTAAAGGAAATGTTTCGCGGTACCGTTGACCAGATAGATGTCTTTGCGCCTTTTAATGGAAAAATTTCAAATGTTGAAGATGAGTTCATAGGAGGAAGTCAGGTATGGCTGGCACCTAATCAAGGTGGTACTTATGATTGGCAGTTTGTTTTTTTTCATCTCAAACTTGATGAAGATAAGCAAAAGGGCGTATCGGTGAGCGCCGGGGAACATATTGGTACAGCAAATTTAAGGAGAGAACACATTGGTACAACGGACAACTTTGATTTTGCTCTAAGGTTGATGCGGCCTCTGCGTCAACCAGCTGTGGATGCCCCCTTTAACTATGCTACACAAGAACTACTGGCCGAATATTCAACCTATGGAATAACTATTGATAATTTAATAATCTCAAAAGAAGAACGCGATGCTCGCCCTTGCCAAATCTCTCCCAATACAGAGGGGACAGATATTAGATTCCCAACGGGAATAATGGCCGATGACTATGTTTGGCTATAGACGCCATCTTTTTAATAGGAATATATATAAATAACCAATATTCCCAGTGAAACCGGAGCGCAAACAGCTCCGCTATCTCATTTACTAAGTCCGGTCGGGGATAATTAGGGGATAATCAAGCGCAGGCTGAATAATATAGGTTATAATATCGACAAGTCTAATTCTTTTATAGTTACCTAACTATAATTTATGCAAACAAAGTTTTTGTGGTTCCTACCGCTCACGGTCTTGAGCCTGTTTTTTATGGCCAATCCCGTGGGAGCGGCAACAGCCGGGGATCTAATTAAAAGTCCGGAGTCAAGTACGGTGTACTATTTAGGTGAGGACAATGAACGATATGTTTTTCAGGATGAAAACGCTTACTACAGTTGGTACGAAGATTTTGGGGAAGTTAAAGAGGTTTCTGTGGCCGATATGGCCACCATCCCTTTTGGTGGATTGGTGGATCTTCAGGCGGGAACAGATTTAGTAAAAGTTCCTTACGATCCTACGGTCTACGCCTTGGAACCGGATAATATCTTGCGACCGATTTCCAGTGAAGATCAGGCGCTCGTTCTCTATGGTGAGGATTGGGCCGATCGCGTGATTGACATGTCTGACGTATTTTTCTCTAACTACACCATTGGCACACCACTAGAAGATGGTGAATTACCGGAAGCGCTATTAATCAGCGATGATGCCGGTAATATTATGAGAGTAGATTCGGAAGGTATCCCCGTGGAGATTGACGACATGATTTCTGAAGAGAAACAGGCAATGATGACCGCCTACTCTCAAAATTACGACCAAATGGCCACCATGTATGAAGAAGCGTTTGGAGAATCCATGCCATTAACTAGGGAGTTTAACGCTGAAGCAGCCGACACCTTTTTCTTGGAGATGGCTAATAAAATGATGACCGTTTACACTCCAACCGCTGAAGAAATCGTTACTATAGAAGAAACGGAAGCCACTACAGCCGAACTAACCGTTGATGCCAGTTTCGTCTTCAGTGACGATGCTAATAACGATGGGATGAAAGACTGGTGGCAGGAAAAAGAGGATGCCTGGAGAACAGAGTTTGGAGAGGAATTTATGCCAATAGATGGGGATACAGCAAACCTTGGTGTTGATGCCGGTTCTGTTTTCATAGAAGGCTTTGATGAAGAGTTGTCTCAAGATTGGTGGGAAACCTATACCGATATCTGGGATCAATCAGAATACGATGTCTATTACAATGAATACTACGATTCCTTTGAGGGAGAAATGCCTTATGATATCTGGCATGAGGATTTTGATGTCTTCTGGCAAGATTTTGACTATAGCGAAGATAATTTCACCGCTTACGAAAACTATTATCAAGCCCCCCCAGCCATCCTTGACGGTGATTTCTCAAAGTTTGCTTGGTACTATCAACCACCAGTAAATACTTCCGACTCCTTCAATTACACCGCCGTTGAAGGCGGTAATGGAGATCATACTTACACCTACAATTATCAAGCTCCTTGGAGGGACCGACCTTATGATTATGCTTATACCTATAACGGAGCACCAACCGAGTATAAAGATCCGGTAACCGGGGAGAGTTTTACCTCCTCCTTTAATGAGGGACGGCCGGTCACCACCTTTGACTATGTCGCTCCTTCCGGTCTCACTTATATGTATAACGACTTCTCTGGAAGTTATACCGATTACACCAGCGGGGTGGCTTATTATCAAAACCCCGCAAATATCGGCGCTCCCGTCACCAATGCCATCACCGGAGAAGTAACTTATAGCTATCAAAACCCCTACTCCGGAACAAGCATAAACTATGCTTATAATCCCACTTCTGGTAATACCAACTATACTGATCCCACCACCGGCGCTTCCTATAGCCATGCTTTTGTAGCTCCAAGTACCACTTACAACTATACCGATACATCAGGCAATATGTACACTTATATCCCTCCTGTTGCCGGAACTGCTTTTTCTTACGAATACGATCCTTCAAAGGGTTCAACTCAAACTTCTACCTACGCTCCCATCAACAGCGGAATGGTAACCTATGTAGATCCAATGGTAGGCACAACCTACACTTACACTCCAATGGAGTCCTACAACTATACTTATATTGATCCGGGAACAGGGGCGAGCTACATCAATCCCTCCGCCTACACTGAGGGAACATTCTACACCCCACCAGCTGGAACTTACATCGCGCCGATTGCCGCCGGCACCAGTTATACCGATCCCTACACTGGCACCGTGTACACAATGCCAACAACCGGGGTTTACGTACCTCCAGTCACTACATATTTTGATCCTTTTGCCCCTTATGTAGCACCAGTAGCCGGATATGTCGCACCGGTAGCGGGATATGTTGATCCTTATGCCCCCTATGTCGCGCCCGTAGCCGGATATGTCGCGCCGGTAGCGGGATACGTTGATCCCTACGCTCCGTATGTCGCCCCAGTAGCCGGATATGTCGCGCCCGTTGCGGGATATGTTGATCCCTCCGCCCCGTATGTCGCGCCCGTAGCCGGATATGTCGCACCCGTTGCGGGATATGTAGCGCCCGCCCCGTATGTCGCTCCGGCCCCAGTTTATGTGGAACCAGCTCCCGTTTATGTGGCTCCGGCCCCGGCTCCAGCTCCGGCTCCGGCACCACCACCACCAACTTTCTAACTCATAGCACTGCAACCAAAAAGTCGCCCTTGAAAAGGGGCGACTTTTTGGTTAATAAGTAATTAAACCACCAGCCCTTATTCTCCCCCTTCCTCTAGCCCAATATTAGCAGTATCGTTCTCCCCTCCAGCACCATCCTTGCTTAACACTTGTATCAACCGATCCATTTTTTTATTTAAGGTTCGCAATTGACTTACCACTTCTTCATTGCTTACACCCACTGCTCCCCCACCAGTCCGCTCGCTCGCGCCAAATCTAGGTGTGCTTCTATAAGCTGGCTTTTCAAAGGCTGGCTTTGAATAACCGCCCTCACTTGATCGCTCGCTTCTAAAACCACCCTCATTGGCACGATCACCGCGCCCTTCACTCCCCCGTTCACCGCGATCACTCCGGCCCGCGCCAAATCTTGGTGCACTGGCTCCGGCGTCGTCTCTAATAAAACAATTATTGCAGAAAACTGGCTTTTTTCCATTTGGTTTAAAGGGAACCTGACAAGCATTTCCACATTTGCTACAAACAGTGTCATGCATTGTTGGTCGCTCATCACTATTTCCCCCTCGGCTATAACTCCCGCCACCACTCCGTGCTCCGGCGCCAAATTTTCGGGGCGCGCTAAATCCACCTCTATCACTAGCATTGTATCCACCCGAACTTTGCTTACTCTTAAAAAATCCCATATTATTATTTTGAGCGATTATTTTTCGCCATTGTTTTCAGCGATTATTTTTTCGCCTTTGGTTGAATTAATTTATCTAACTCTAGGATCTTATCAAATCGGATCTCCTTCAGAAAATCTTCAGCGTGACTAACTACAATCATACAACCCTCAAACTCATTTAATGCCTTAGCAATTACCGGCAAGTGCCGGAAATTAATGTGATTAGTTGGCTCATCTAAAATTAACAGTCCCGGAGCCAATAAAGTGAAGCGAGCAAAGGAGAGCAACCCTTTCTGCCCTTCAGACAACGCCCCCACCGCTGTTGCTAGGGCATCGCCATCAAGTAGAAACCTTGCTCCTGTTCGCCTAATTGTCTCATTATCCGGCTGATCCATCATCGCGGAGAGCGACTGGTAGGCGGTTTGATTGAAATCCAATCCGGAGAAATCTTGGCGATAGTATCCTACTTTGACATCTTTGGCAATAGCCGCCCCCTCCTGACTGCCTTCCGCCAGTGCTCTTAGCAAAGTGCTCTTGCCAATTCCATTTGGGCCCCGCACCAATAAATGGTTACCGCGTCGCAATGAAATTCCTACCTTAAACTCCTCGGGCGAGTGATTTTTAATCACCTTGACTTGATCAATCGTCACCATTGGCTCTGTAAATGGCTGATGCGGGATACTAAATTCAGAAATCGTTCGGTCATCTCTTTTAACATCCACCAGATTTTCCTCCGCCTCAACCACCTCATTTTTTAACTTACTCGCCAGCTTTCGCATCTTCCCCCCTTTATGAGCAAAAAAGTTCACTTTATCCTTCCTATCTTGAATCGTTTTCAACAGTTGAGCGTTGCGAGCTCGGTCTCTTTCCACTCGAGCCGCAATCTCGGAGACCGCATCTAAATAATTACCGTCATATTTTTCCACCTTTCCGCTATAAATATCTAAATGCAACACTCCTTCCGTAAAACTGTTCAAAAAATCAGCGTCGTGAGAAATCACCAACACCGTCTTAGGATACATAATCAAAAAAGCGGTGAGATGATCAATTCCATCTCTATCCAAATTATTAGTTGGCTCATCCAGCAACAAAATATCCGGTTCTTGAATTAGCGCATAGGCAAGTAACAGTCGCGCTTGTTGACCGCCAGAAAAATCTTTCACCAATTTATCAAGTGAAGCAGTTAGATTGACGACCAAGAGCGCTTCCGCAATCCTTTTATCTAAATTGTATGGGGCTTCCTCAAAAGCCTGGGTAAAATACTCCCGTACTGTTTTTTCCAAAAAATCTCGATCCATCACCTGCTTGGCAATTGCAATTGTAGTGCCAGAAGTCAGGTGGATCAGCCCTTTATCTGGCTTTAATTCTCCCGTAATTAATTTAAAAATCGTGCTCTTTCCGGCCCCGTTTTGCCCCATAACGGTTAACTTAACATCTTCTCTGACAGAAAAACTGACCTCATCAAGCAGGAGGTTATCAGAACTATATCCATATGATACCCCTTCAAATCTAATTACTACATTTCCCAATTCCATAGAAGGGCAAAAATATAGCACGCTTTAGCATATAATACAAGTTTCGGTCGAAGGGTTAAACATACACAAATTGAGATTGACTAAATTTAAATTACTTTTATACTTTAGGTGCCTATGTTTGAAAATCCTAGTCAACGAACAATTGAATCGGTCCACCAGCCGCAACTTAAAACAGAGGATATTGAAGTTGTTCAGAGTCAAGAATTAACATTTCAAAATCTTACCGATAAACTACTTGGGTCTGGTGCCAAATATTATACCGATATCCGTGCCGCCTATCAGACGCTCAATGGGACAAAACTTTTAGTAAGGAGAGAGGATCCTTTAAAGATTCTCGCTACAATTGCAGAAGCTAAAAATCTGCCAATCCATCTAAATCCTATTCTTGGTCAATATGCAAACTGTGCCCTCTGGGAACCAGGCACAAACAACGCTGGTTTAGAAACCGCTTTCATGGAAGGTACCGCTCATACCAACGGATTAGTAACTGTGATCGGATTTACCCAGCCAGAAGGAAGTATTGTTTCCGTACCAGTCAATAATTCCGACCAATTGTCAACCTTAGATCGGCGTTTTAATCGGACTTTATCCGGCACGATCACCCCGAATGATTCTAAAATAATTATCATCAGACAACCGCTTCATACTTTTCCAAGTAATTATTTAACAGAAACTGAGCGGTCTAACCTTGAAGAATGGCGAGATCAAACTGGAAAAAAGGAACCTAAATTTATCTATCGCGCGTTTTTACTTCCTCCTGTTCTAGAGGCAGTGGCCTAAATTCAAAACGCCCATCAATCAATGACGAGCGTTTGAGAAACGGGTTTCACACTCCACACATCTACACGCTCCTGGGACCAATTCCAGTCGCGCGAGCGGGATTGCCTCCTCACAATCATCGCAGTACCCATAGGTACCAAGATCATGTTTTTCCAAAGCTCTAAGGATATACGGCACCGCGTCACGGCGCTTAAGTTCCAATTCCACCGGCTGATCACCCGACTCAGGCGCAAGATAGCGCCGCAACTTATCCTCAAGGATGGCCCTTTGCTGGGCCAAGAAATCTTGATCCAACATTGCTACCCCCAGATGAGAATCATAGCGTAATACTGATAAAAAGTCAAACCCGATCGCCCACTCACATCAAAAAATTGACTAAATTAGAAAGTGTGTTAAGATACCCAACTCTTGCTTTCTCTCAAAGTGGTGATCTTACCCCTCGTGGTTAAATGACCCCTTCAAGAGGTGGCAGGTTCGCCCTCTCACAATCCAATCCGTTCCTCAAGGTGTCACCTCATGGAAATTGCCCCTATTTACGCCCTCATTGCCATTCTCGCCCTTTTTACAACCAGTCCCGCTCTTCCAAACCTGCTCACAGACCTACTCGAGGCAGTGGAAATTCATAGGGAGGTCGGCTGCGAATCAATCATCATTGGCGGCTCTGCCTTCTCGTTGACCGGATTCGAGATTGAGCTGCGAGAAATCGTGGGCACGATTGAAGAGGTTGGTCGACTTAATGAATCGGCCTTTGTAAAGCTCAAGTCTTGGTTGGAAGCAGAAAGTGGCGAATCGGTAGATCAGAAAGATGCAGAACCGTCACCCAACTGGCGCGGTCCAACCAATGTCTTCCCAGTCAAAGTAGACGGGACCCTCTGGTACGCTTAGCCGCTACCACTCACTGCTGGC
>ERZ1292623.2778-Hain-H51-01um-R1-2778-length-15356-cov-4_pt1 | contig 15356 bp, 16 predicted proteins | sample MGYA00564398_ERZ1292623 | MGnify/ENA primary metagenome ERZ1292623 (study PRJEB36523, sample SAMEA6512633) | groundwater metagenome | collected 2019-01-07 | study: AquaDiva: Metagenomics assemblies of 32 groundwater samples
TATTCAATAGGGTTTACATTTGTAATTCCAGCAAGATAAGTAACTAGTGAACCAGCAACAGAGCCACGAATGGTTGTTAAAATTCCATGTTCGTGAGCAAAATTGAGAAGATCAGATACTACAAGAAAATACGGTGCGTATCCTTTATCACGAATAACCTTGAGTTCGTAAATGATTCGTTCGTCAACAGTTTTTGTTTTTTCAATATTTCTTTTTTCTATTCCTTCATAGACCAATCTTTCTAATTCTTTGTCGTAAGTTAGTCCATTTTCAACTTTATAATCTGGAAAAACCCATTTGCCCAATTCAAGATTGAGATTGCACATTTCAGCAATTTTTATGGTATTTTCTACGGCCTCTGGAGTTTTTTTAAATAATTCCTTTGCTTGTTCGGGGCTTATGAAAGAAAAATTCCCTTCATCTTCATTTTTTGCGAAGTCATTGTTTGATTGCACAAGCATCAGCGTCTCTCTGGCTTTTTTATCTTCGGGATTGATATAGTAAACATCGTGCGTGGCGACAAGTGGAGTTTCAGTTTCTTTTCCAATATCTATTATTTTTTCCATCAATTGTTTGTGGCCTTCTATTTCTGGATGATGAGTAATTTCTAGAAAAACATTTTCTTTACCATAAACAATTTTATACCAAATTAGTAATTCTTTAGCTCTGTTCACATCAAGATTTTTAAGTGCTTGACTGACAGCTCCACTAAAAGATGGAGAAATACAAATTAATCCTTCGTGATATTTTTCAATCAGTTCTTTATCTATTCGTGGTTTATAATAAAAGCCGTCAAGGTTTGCCTCGGTAACAAGCTTTATGAGATTTTTATAGCCGTCAATATTTTTTGCTAATAAAACAAGACGGGAACGACGGTTGTCCACACCAGCTTGTTTATCTTGCCTTTTTCTCACAGCGACATAAGCATCAACGCCGAGAATCGGATTAATATTCTCTTTTTTGCAGGCCTTATAAAACTCAATGGCGCCGTAGAGATTAGCATTATCTGTTAAAGCCAATGCAGACATTTCATATTTTTTGGCAACTTTAACCAGTTCATCTATTTTTGGAAGAGCATTAAGCAAGCTATAATGACTATGTGTGTGGAGATGTATAAACTTAGATGATGACATATTATGTATTATATCGGAATTGATGAAGTGGGGCGAGGGCCACTTGCTGGACCTGTGGCGGTGGGTGTTATTAAAACCAAACACCGAGTGTTTGGTTTTTGGATGAAAGGGATAAAAGATTCAAAAAAACTTTCGCCAAAGGCGAGGGAGGTTTGGTATCAAAAAATAAAAGAAGCTAAAGAAAAAGGTGAGCTTGATTTTATTGTTTCTTTTATTAGTTCAAAAATTATTGATAAAAGAGGATTGACTTATTCAATTAAAAAAGCCATAAGCATTTCTTTAAAAAAACTTCTAGTTGATCCAAAAAAATGCAAAGTTTTGCTTGATGGCGGATTAAAAGCACCAAAAGAATTTATTTTTCAAGAAACAATTATAAAAGGGGATGAAAAAGAGCCAATAATCGCTCTGGCTTCAATTGTTGCTAAAGTTACTCGTGATAATTTAATGACAAAATATGCTAAAAAATATCCGCCATACAGATTTGATATTCATAAAGGTTATGGAACAAAAGCTCATTATGAAGAAATTTCTCAAAATCCGTTAACACCAATTCACAGAAGGAGTTTTCTGTAGACACCTGATGTCTACAAGTGTGCTAATATTTTTTTAAATGTTTCTGGATGATTCGCTCCAATATCGGCAAGCATTTTGCGATTAATTGTGATACCTTTCTTTTTTAAATCGCCAATAAATTTGCTATATGAAATACCTAAAGGATCTAAAATGGCGTTAATTCGAACGTTCCAAAGTCGTCGAAAAGTTCCTTTTTTATCTCGTCTATGAGCAAAAGCATAAGCACCAGCGTGCGAAATAGCTTCATAAGCCGCTCGCTCGGTATTTCCTCTGCGAAATCTGTAACCTTTTACTTGTTTTAAGGTATTTCGTCTTGTTTTTAACGCATTAACCGCTTTTTTTACTCTTGTCATTTGATTTAGGTTATTAGGTAATAGCTTATTAGCTTATTAGAAATCGTCTTATATCTTTGTTTCTCATAGGAAAAGCAATATTATGTTTCTTTTTTAATTGGCTTCGGCGATTTTCTTTTGAATTAAAATGATTTTGACCGGTGCTACGCGCCAAAATTTTGCCGTTTTTGGTTACTCTAAGTCGCTTTGTATATGATTTGTTTGTTTTCATTTTCTTTCTATGATTGCCGACAATCCCTTCAAACTTTTCTTTGGTTCTTCGGCTACTTTGAACTCTTGCGTGATTAACTTCAGAATTCTAGCCATTCTTTCTTTAAGAAAGTTAATGTCCATATATTTTGAACGACCCGGCAAGAATAAATCTATTTTCACTCTATGTCCTTCGGCTAGCCATTCACTGGCTTTTTTAGCTTTCAGTTCAAGGTCGTGTTCGCCTGTTCCAATTTTAACCTGCACATTTTTAACTTCTACAGTGTGAATTTTAGCTTTAGCTACCTTAGCTTTTTTCTTTTCGTCATACTGAAATTTACCATAATCCATTATTTTTGCAACAGGCGGGACGGCATTTGGCGATATTTCTATCAAATCAAGTCCAAGCTCTTTAGCTTTGGCAAAAGCATCTTGAAACGAAAGGACTCCCAAACTGGTACCTTCTTCGGTTATAACTCGAAGCTCCGTTGCACGGATTTGTTGATTAATTCTTGTGCGTTGTGTGCTCAATGGCTTTATTTATAGCATAGTCAGCTATTTAAGGCAAATTAGAATTGTCCTATTGCTAAAGCAACTAAGATAATTCCTATAAAATTGAAGGTGAATGAAATAGGAATAAGAATAAAGGTCTTCATTTTTGAAAGTCCCATCATTGCTAAGCCAAGTTCATCTGGTAATGGCGAAGCGATAACAATTGCTCCTAAAAGTGGCGTTAACCATCGCCAAATTCGCAAATGAAAGAATTGCTTTAAAACTTTATTGCGATTTTTATGTACTACATATAGAATATCTGCCGCTAAAGTATCTTTTAGATAAAGATAAATAAGAAGGTCGCCGATGACCGCTCCAATGGCGCCAAAAACCGCCACTTGAAGAAGTGGTTCGGAATGAGCGAGAGATGCCAAGACAACTCCAGCCGGCGTGATTGTGAAAATTGAAGTGAAGAAAATTCCAACGATAAAAATGCCAAGTATTCCAAGATTTGCTGTTGAGTACACAACCATATTTATAGCGCCTGTTTTTACAAGTATAATTGTGCATATTATACTCAATATAATAATATAAAGATCTTTCCAAATGTGATTTTTGCGAGAGGCGATTGAGGTCATAGTATATTTCTTATTGGTTTGATTAATGCTTCTAATAATTTTTCAACAAAAAATCTTTTTTCCCATTCGATAAGAGTTAACTCTTCTGATTTTTTAATATCTTCCATAAAATGATCCTTTAGTTCTAATGAAAATTCTTTATTAGTAGATATTATATTACCTTCAAAATTATAAAGAAAGCTCAAACTATCAAGATTAAAACTTCCGACCGTTGCCCATTCATCATCAATAACAGCGGTTTTGGAATGGATCATTGTGTTTTTGTAGCGATATATTTTTACTCCAGCTTTTAACATTTTTGTAAAATATGATTGAGCGGCATAGTGGACAAGTCTTTCATCACAGTCGTATGGTAAAATCACCCTGACATCTACACCGCGTCTGGAGGCAAGTTTTAAGACTCTAGTAAATCTTTGGTCTGGCACAAAATAAGGTGTTGTTAAATAAATATATTTAGTGGCATTTCTAATAGCATCAATAAAATTATGATAAAGAAATCGTTGTTTCGGCAATGGGGCATTTGTAATGTAATTAAAACCTGTTTTTGTCGACGGAAAAGAATTTTCGCTTTTTACTCTATTTTTAAACGCTCTTTTCCACATATCGCTAAAAGAGCGACTCATTTGTTGTACAATATCACCTTCAATACTTACATGAGTATCTCTCCAATTTTTCATTTCTTCACTAATGCAAACACCGCCAGTGAAGGCTTTTATTTTATCAATAATAAGCAGTTTTCTGTGGTCACGAAAAAACCATGAAGTGTGATTATGTTTTCCCCACGGAAGAATAGTATTAAAAAAAGCAATATGCACACCATCTTCACGTAATTTTTTAGGAATGTTTGAGTTGTAAAATCCAAAACTGCCGGCGGTGTCACAAAGAATTCTTACTCGTACACCAACTTTGACTTTTTCACGACATATGTCAAGAAATTTATTACCTATTTCGTCAGTACCTAAAATAAATTGCTCAAGGTCAATTGATGTTTTTGCTTCTTTGCAAGCGTTAAGCATTGCATCCCACGCCTCAACTGAATTCAAATAAAAATGCCACAATGTTTCATTCATATTGGATTAGTATAACCCGATTATCTCCAAGTAGAAAACCATATATGATTGATTTGTGATTGTGCAGATAAAGAAAAACCGTAAGTCAGAGGAGAAAAATATAAAAAAGTTATTATGAAAATAGAAAGAAAAATAATATAGCAACTGTTTTTTATTTTTTTATTTTCTATTGAGTCAATAATTGACGACATTGCTAAAATTGTAAAAACAAGGGACGCCAGATAATAATATATAAAAGTTATTCTGGTCAAAAACATATAAGGAAAAAAGTTTATACAGTAGCCGAAAAGAATAAACATAATAGCGTGTCTTTTTCTTATAAAAAATTTAGTACGAAAAATTGTATGAATAAAAAGAGTTAAAATAGCTAATAATCCCAACCAATAAACCAAAGGATTGCCTATTGAATAAATTCTTTGATTTTCGCCTGCCCGCATCGACGGGTCTTCCCAATAAAAAATGGGACGAGTCATTAATGGCCAAGTGTACCACTTACTGGTGTATGGATGACTTGTTGTGAGATTTTGACTCTCATTTAACATAACCACATTTAATTCAATGAATTTTTCTGCGAATCCTTTCTGTTTAAAGTTTTGACTCATAAATGCATTACCTTCGCCTGATTTTGTAAGAATACTGAAGTGAATAGCAAATGTTCCTATATAAAATAGAATTGGAATAAATAAAAGGATTGCAAAATTTTTTAATCTAGCAAGTTTTTTCTCGCGTATTAGTGATATCGTTTCAATTAAAAGACATATTGCTAAAAAAGAAATACCGGTCCATTTTGTTGATATTGTTGCGCCTAAAAAAAATGCCGATAAAACAAGCCACCGTATATTTTTTTTGTTTCTATAAAGCAAATAAAAAAGAATAGTAGAAAATCCAAAAAATAAAAGTATACCGTCAATCAACAAAAATTTTGATTGAACAAGAAGAGAATTTTCAAAAATAACAACTGCCCCAGTAAAAAATGAACCGATTGTTGAAATATTTAATTGTTTTGCTAAAAAATATATAACAAGAGGCAATAAAAATCCAGCAATAGCCGGAATAATTCTTAAGTATATAAAATTGGGATCGGTAAATGTTTCGCCGATTGAAGTAAAATCGAAATTGGAACTGAAATGCCCCCAATATGCCGATAAAGTAGCAAGTAATTTTGAAAATGGGGGATGAATGTCAAAAAAATAAGAATGATTAAGATAATTAGAAACAAATTTACCGTAATGTGTCTCGTCAAAAACCACTTGATTCGGAAAATTCAAAAAAGAAAAATGAGTAAAAAAACTTAATATTGCAAGTATTACAGGATAAATATATTTATCTCTCATATAATCATTATGCTACAATTGTTTTATGAATGGAAGTAAAAATTTGCTGGTAGCTATTCTTTTGGTGTTACTTTTTGGATTATATGGATTTTTTTTGGCGCATCCGATAGATCTCGTAACGGCTGATTTAGGGAGACATATTGAAAATGGAAAGGTTATTTTTGAAAATAGTGCAGTGCTGTCGACCAACTTTTATTCGTACACAAACGCGGATTTTGCAGTTGTAAATCATCACTGGGGAAGTGGACTCATTTTATTTTTAATTTGGAAATTATTTGGTTTTATTGGTGTGCATTTGTTTTTTATACTTATGAGTTTTGCGACACTTTTTGTGTTTTTGTGGCACGGAAAATCTTATGCTGGTTGGGGAATAACTGGATTAGTGACACTTGGAACTATTTGGCTTTTGGCGGAACGAACAGAAATAAGACCAGAAGTTATAAGTTATCTTTTTGCTGGATTATTTTTCTTAATTTTGAGTCATTATCCTCGTAAATTATGGCTATTGCCAATTATTGGCATTTTTTGGGTAAATACACATATTTATTTTATTTTGGGACTACTTATTATTGGTGCTTTTTTGCTTGAAAATTTACTTGTACGAAGAAAAGAATTTTTTGGATTACTTAAGATTTTTATAGTGACATTTATAGCTATGCTTATTAATCCATTTGGTGTACACGCATTTACTGCGGCGGTAAATATATTTAATAATTATGGTTATCGCCTAGCTGAAAATCAATCTGTATTGTTTATGGAAAAAATTATGAGCGATCCATCTTTTATTATTTTCAAAATTGTGTTTTCGATACTTGTTGTTTCATTTATTTGGGCTTTTTGGAAAGAACCTAGAGCGGTGCGACTTTCTAATTTTTTTATAGCTTGCGGTTTAAGTATTATGGGTTGGTTTGCTATTCGTAATCTTGCATTATTTAGTTTATTTTCAATTCCGATTATTTGTGCTAATTTCCGAGTAATCTTACCTAGTTTGCGTGAAAATGAAATCCTTTTGCGTATTACTGTTATGTTGGCGGGTTTTGGATTATTAGTTTCTATTTTATTTACAATTCCACAATATTTTCCATATTGGCATTCATTTGGTTTTAGACTAGAAGAAAACAATGACGCTTCAGTTCAATTTTTAATTGAACAAAATATTAAAGGTCCCATTTTTAATAATTATGATATAGGCGGTTATCTTATTCTTTATCTTTATCCTAGAGAAAAAGTTTTTGTAGATAATCGTCCGGAAGCATATCCTGTTTCATTTTTTCAAGATATGTATATTCCGATGCAAGAAAATAGTGGAGTTTGGCAAAAAATGCTTGCACAATATAAATTTAATTCCATAGTATTTTCGTATCATGATGCTACACCGTGGGGACAAGCATTTCTTCTAGCTCGCACAAAAGATCCCGATTGGGCACCGGTATTTGTTGATAGTCGAGTATTAATATTCTTAAGACGAACGTCGGAAAATGACCCAATAATTAAAAAATTTGAATTGCCAAAAAATATTTTTACTCATGCCTAAAAAACTTCTTTCAATAATTGTACCGGTATTTAATGAGGCAAAAACTATTGAATTAGTACTTCAGCGATTGTTTGCTTTAAATATCTCAAATTATGAAACCCGCCTGAATGACGCAGTCGGGCAGGTTGAAATTATTGTAATCAATGATGGCTCGACTGATGATACTAAAAAAATTATTACCCCTTATTTAAATAAAATAAAATATTTAGAGCACGAAAAAAATTTAGGAAAGGGGAATGGGGTGCGCGGGCATAGCCCGCGCACAAGGAGAATTAATTATTGTTCAAGATGCCGATCTTGAATATTCACCTGAAGAAATTCCAAAACTTATTTCCAAACTAGAGCAAAATCCCCAATTAAGTGCGGTGTATGGCTCACGAAATCTCTCACACACTGGCAGAGGTTATTCGCATTATATTTTAGGTGCATGGTTTTTGACAAAACTTGTTAATATTTTTTTTAGAACAAGACTTACCGATGTCTACACATGTTACAAATTAATTCGCACCAACAAATTACAATCTTTAAATTTACAAAGTAATGGCTTTGAAATAGAAATGGAAATTACAGCAAAACTTTTAAAGTCCGGTACTAAAATTGCCGAAGTTCCTATTTCCTATAATCCCCGCTCATTTAAGGACGGCAAAAAAATCCGCGCCAAAGATGCCGTAAAAGGATTTATAAAATTATTCAGTGTTTTATTTTGGTGGAAGTGGGCGGAATCGAACCGCCGTGCAATTGATACGATCAAATGAATCTACAAAGTTTAGGTTATTTTATATTTAATTATACTAGGTAAGGAATAACCAAAAACCCTAACATAACGATTCTCGTAAGTTTCAAAATTATGAAGAGAACACATAATTTCTATTCTGAAATATTACACCGCACTTCGCTCTATCAGATGTCGAGCGAGACGATGTCGTTTAGGCGTTAGCGTAAACGAAAGCGAAATCGTTAGCTCCATAAAATGGAGAAACGACAGCTTTTCCTAAGGTTTTTGCACTTAGAAGTTTGCATGAGATTTAGGAGTTCATACTGCTCCACTTTGCACATAAGAAAGTGAATCAACTGTCTATGCCGATCACCCCCATATTAAAATTATCAACGATCGCTAAACTCATCTCTAATTTCTCTATCGACTGTCTTTTTCTTCAAATCCTGTCGCTTGTCATATTTCTTTTTACCTTTAGCGACGCCAATTTCTATCTTTATCCTACCTTTTGCATTATACACTGAAATTGGCACAATTGTCAAACCTTTTGCACTTTCAACATCGGCAAGAGCATCAATCTCTTTTTTTGTAAGTAATAATCGTCGATGACGGTGCGGGTCGTAGTTTTTAGGAGTATTTGCTGGCTGATAAGCAGGGATATGCGAGGCAATAAGATATGCTTCGCCTCCGCGAATGGTAATATGTGAGCCGTCCAGCGAACCCAATTTATTTTTTAACGATTTTACTTCAAAACCTAACAACTCAATACCAGCTACGAATTTTTCAGTTATTTCATAGTTCAAAAAAACCTTTTTATTTTGTATTAGCATTTCCATACATTAAATAGTATCATAAGAGCGATATGAGTAAAAAAAAGAAATCTATATCACCAAAGAGAAATTTTCTGAATACCGCTATCAGTGCAGTCTTTATTTTCGTTATTATAAGCGCATTATATTCGGCTGTTGCCGATAATCAATCAAAAGAAGTTGTTATTCCTCTTTCTGAATTAGCTCAAGATATTGGGAAAAGCGTTGTGTCCGGGATTACTGTTTCTGGTGATGATTTGACTGTAACTTATGCTGACAAAACTATAAAAAAATCAAAAAAAGAGGAAACGACAGCTCTTACGGAAACGCTAGTGAATTATGGTGTGTCGGTGGAAAAATTAAGTTTAGTAAAAATTGATATTCAAGGACAAAGCGGATTTTTATATTGGTTGACAAATCTGGCACCGTTTTTGGTTCCTATTATCTTTATTTTTTTATTTTTCTGGTTTATCACAAGACAGGTTAAAGGTGCCGGTATGCAAGCTTTTACATTTGGTCAATCAAAAGCTCGCATTACATTACCTGATGATAAGAAACAGAGAGTGACATTCAAAGACGTTGCTGGCGCAAAGGAGGCGAAACAGGAACTTGCTGAAATTGTTGATTTTTTAAAAAATCCTAAAAAGTTTCTGGATATTGGCGCCAGAATTCCAAAAGGAATTATTTTAATGGGCGCGCCGGGCACAGGAAAAACATTACTTGCTAGAGCTGTAGCTGGTGAAGCAGGTGTTTCTTTCTTTTCCATTTCTGGTTCGGAATTTGTGGAAATGTTCGTGGGAGTTGGAGCATCTCGAGTGAGAGATCTTTTCAAACTTGCCAAACAAGCGGCACCAGCTATTATTTTCGTTGATGAAATTGACGCAGTTGGTAGAGTTCGTGGAACGGGAATGGGTGGAGGAAATGATGAACGCGAGCAAACCCTTAATCAGATTCTTGTTGAAATGGACGGTTTTGAACCAAATGAAAAGGTGATTGTTATGGCGGCAACTAATAGACCAGATGTTCTTGATCCAGCCTTGCTCAGGCCGGGCAGGTTTGATAGGCGAGTGACTATTGATTTACCAGATAGGGGTGATAGAGAAGATATTTTGAGAATTCATTCAAAAGAAAAACCATTTGGTGAAGATGTAAATCTTGTGGTGATTGCTGAAAGAACCCCTGGATTTTCTGGAGCCGATTTGTATTCGCTTATGAATGAAGGAGCTATTTTAGCAGCTAGAGAAAATCGGACTAAAATTTCACAATTTGATTTAATTCGTTCAATTGAAAAAGTGATGCTTGGTCCAGAAAGAAAAAGTCATATTTTATCTAAAAAAGAAAAGGAAATTACTGCTTATCATGAAGCGGGACATGCACTTGTTGCATCAGTACTTCCGTATGCCGACCCGGTTCACAAGATTTCGATTATTTCACGAGGGCGAGCGGCGGGATACACCCTTAAACTTCCACTTGAAGACCGAAAATTACAATCACGGAGAGAGTTTTTGGACGATATTTCAATGTCTCTTGGTGGATATGTTGCGGAAAAATTAATTTTTGGAGATTTGACTACAGGACCATCAAATGATTTACAGGTTGCCACTGCGCTTGCGCGAGATATGGTTACAAAATATGGAATGTCGGAAAAAATGGGACCAATTGCACTTGAGGGTGCTGGTGGACGAACACTTTTTGGCAGGGGAGTTGAAGATAATGGATATTCGGAAAGAGTTAGTGCAGAAATTGATTCCGAAGTTTCAAAAATTATGACTGAAGCGCACGACAAGGCACATAAAATTCTGATTGATCACAGAAAAGCTCTTGATGCTATCTCAGTTTATCTTATAGAAAAAGAAACAATTGAAAGAGATGATTATGAAAATATAATTATCGCGCACGGAATTGTTCCAAAAAAGAAATTGGATATTGAGCATCAGGTATAGTAACATACTGGTATGCGCGTGTAGCTCAGTTGGTAGAGCGGTCGTCTTATACACGACTGGTCCTAGGTTCGAGTCCTAGCACGCGCACTAGCGAAAAAAATCTATGCGTGACCACAACTTGTTGCAAGATATTGATATTTATGTATAATAAATACATATTATAAATATGATAAAAAATATGAAATCTATAACTTTCACAAACAATATGTCTTCTGATCTTATGCAATGGATGGAAAAGTATTCCATTAGTCAAAAATTAACCAGACGAGCAGTAATAGAAAAAGCCTTGAATGATTTAAGGAAGTCTGTGCGTCAAAAGGAATACGCTGAATCTTTCAAGCGGGCATCTTTGGATTCTGAAATGAAAAGTATGGCTGAAGAAGGCTTGGGAGACTATTTAGAACAATTAACTCGTCTAGAAAAATAAAATGCAACAGAGAGATATTTACTTAGCTGATCTTAATCCAGTTAAAGGCAAAGAGCAAAAAGGTAAAAGGCCGGTAGTTCTCATTTCAGGTAATATGATGAATGAAAACTTTGATGTTTGTATAATCTGTCCAATTTCGAGTAAAATAAAAAATTATGCTGGTTCCGTAAAGCTAGAGAAAAATAAGATAAATAAACTTGACGAAGATTCTGAAATTTTAGCTTTTCAAATACGCACTATAGCAAAAGAAAGAATGATTAAAAAAATAGGTGAAATCACAAATGAACAACTCAAAGAAATCTTTTATTCTTTGAATGAAGTATTTTATTACTAAATAAAACCCATTTACTCAAAATGAATTTCTTCGGTTTTATGGGAGGCGAGGTGTTGTTTAATGAGGGGGTAATTTGAAAGGGTTTCGTTTGTGGATAGAAGCTGCGCGGCCTCCAGCCGCGCAGCTTCAACCATTTTGATATTTTTTATCGCTTCCATTGCAACATCGGAAAGTCCCCATTGTTTCCTGCCGTAAAGTTCCCCGGCGCCCCGTTGAGCTAAATCAAACTCTGCCAATTCAAAACCATTTTTTGCTTGCCCGAGCGCTTCCAAGCGCTTTAGGGTTTTATCTGTCTTGCTCTCGGCGAACACATAACAATAAGCTTGATGATTGCTACGTAAAACTCGTCCGCGGAATTGGTGAAGTTGAGCAAGTCCGAATCGTTCGCCCCCTTCAATAATAATTATTGTTGCATTTGGCACATTAACTCCCACTTCAACCACACTGGTAGCAATAAGAATTTGAATTTTATTTTTTTCAAAATCAATCATCACTTTTTCTTTTTCATCTGTTGTCATCTTGCTATGCATAATTCCAATTTCATATTTTTGAAAAATATCTTTTTTTAATCTTTTGGCTTCTTCTGTTACGGATTTTACATTGAGTACTTGCTCTTTATCTGGGTCGGGCTCACTAATGCGTGGACAAATTACATAAAGTTGTCTACCTATTTTTAGTTCTTCTTTAATTTTTGAATATGTCTCGTCTCTTTTGTTAGGTAAAACTATTTCTGTAATAATCGGTTTTCTGCCTTTTGGCATTTCATCAAGTAATGTTAAATCAAGATCGCCATATACAGTCAAAGCGAGAGTGCGAGGAATTGGTGTGGCGGTCATAGATAAAAAGTGAGGAGCGAGTTGGGTTTTATGAGCTAATTTTTGTCGTTGATTAGTACCAAAACGGTGTTGTTCATCAATAATTACGTAAGCTAATTTTTTGAATTTTACTGTTTTTTGAATTAAAGCATGGGTGCCGACAAGTATTGCAATTTCCCCGTTTGCTACCCATTTTAAAAGTTGGGAGCGAGAAATATCTGTCCAGCCTTTTGGGTTTACTTTTGAGGGAAATTTTCTGCAACCACTTCCAGTAATAAGACCAATTTGAATGTTTAAATAAGAAAAATATTTTATAAATGACTCAAAATGTTGTTTTGCTAGAATTTCTGTGGGACACATATAGGCGACTTGCAATTTATTTGTAACGACTGCGTATGCGGAGACGGCAGCCACTGCAGTTTTTCCAGAACCAACATCTCCGTGAAGTAAACGCGACATTGCATTTCCTTTTTTAAAATCATGAAGAATATGGTCAACAGCTTTTCGTTGAGCATTTGTAGCTTCAAAAGGAAAGCGTTTTACAAATTCTTCCACTTCATCTCTATTTTTTGAAATAATAAACGACGGATTTTTTTGATAAGCGATTTTTGATTGTTGTTTGGCTATTTGAATATAAAAAACTTCTTCGAAAGCGAAGCGTTTTCGCGCTGATTGAGCATCGCTGGTTTTTAGTGGAGAGTGAATCCAAATTAGAGCAGTTTTTAATGTTGGCAAGTTGTATTTTTGAAGTAATTCTTTTGGAATGGAATCTGTCAATGCGTCTAATATCCCGCTTTTAAAAATTTTTTGAATAGCGTGATAAATCCAGTTTGAAGTTATTCCTCGTGATTCTGGGTAAATAGGATAAAGTGTATGTTTTTCTCCATTTTCGCCAAATAAAGAATCGCCGACGCCGATCGGAAGCTTGCTAACTTTTTCCATTTTAGGATTAGTGAAATATAATTCACCAGATTTTTTTTGCGAGACCTTTCCTTCAATGCGAACCAAACTTTCTTCCACAAACATTTTCGCAAGATATGGTTGATAAAACCAGATACATTTGATACTTCCAGTATCGTCCGTAATTTTCGCTTCGCCCATCGGGATTTTTTTTATAAAAGCTTTTGATGTTTTGAGTCCAGAAATTTTTCCAAAAATCACAGCTGTTTCTCCTTTTACCAAACTAGCGATATTTTTCATTTCCGAAGTATCACCATATCGCACTGGAAAATGATAGAGCAAATCTTCAATAGTCAAAATACCAAGCTTTGCCAAGGCTTTTTTTTGAATTGGCATTAAGCGAAAATGTTCGGCAATGGGGGAATTGGGTTGCATATCCACATTGTATATTAAAGATTAGAAAAAAATAGCGAAATATGTTACATTAGTCAAGTAAACGGAGCCGTGTCAGAGTGGTCTATCGTGCATCTTTGCTAAAGATGCGGGGTTTAAACGCCCCCGATGGTTCGAATCCATCCGGCTCCGCAAATTTTTTAAGCAAGAAAATACAAAAGCTGGAGGGATATTTAGAGGAGTAAAATCAATAGAGACCTCATTAAAAATGTTTTTTAATAATTTAAGAGATTCTAAAGAATACTGAAATTGAATAAAACGCCCTTGAGAAGCTAATATTTTATAGGAAAAAAGTAAAAGATTTTTTTTATCTTTTGACAAAAGGTTAGTCAAAGGAATACCTGAAATTATATAATCTGGAGATTGTTCGTTAAGACGTTTTTTTAAATTGATGGCGGATTCATTAAAAATTGTCATTCTTGAATCATTTATATTTTTTAATTTTTGATAAAAATCACTATTGGATTCAAAGACAATGAGTTTGCTGTTCGAGCTCATTTTTTTTAATAATTCTCTGGTAATGCAACCTGAACCTGGTCCGAACTCCACAATCATTTTTGCTCGCTTAAAATCTATCGGTTTAAGCATTTTTTTAACCAAAAATTTGGAACTTGGGGTAATTGCTCCGACTTCGCGCCAGTTTTTTATAAACTCTTTGATAAAAAAAAATTTCTCCATAATTATTTATTATCTAATGTGCTACAGCTACACAGAAAATTTTTCTGGCTCCAGCACGCAAAAGTTCTCGACGAGCTTGAGTCAAAGTTGTGCCGGTAGTGGCCACATCATCTATTAAAATTATATTTCTATCTTTTATTTTTTCACTATCTTTTATACTAAAACAATCACGTAAATTTTTCATTCTTTCTTCTCGACTTTTGACAGAGGTTTGATGAGGTGTGTTTTTTGTTTTAAATAAAATGGAGTTTGAATATTCAAATACATAATTTATGTCCATTTTTTTGATTTCATTTGTTAAAAGTTCAATTTGATTATATTGGCGTTCACGCAATCTTTCTTTTGATAAAGGTATAGGAATAATGATTGATTTTTCTTCTGTTTCTGCTAAAAGTGTTTGATAAAGACATTGTGCTAACAGATTAGCAATTTTAATATTTTTGCGATATTTTAATTGCCAAATCATACTTTTCATAATATTGTTTTGATAATCAAAAATAGCAGTTATATCCAAGTCCTCATTAATAGTGCGTGGCTCGGGTATTGCTTCATAAAGATCCCCTATACTCATATTTTCAAGATTTATTAGTGAAATCGGACGAGGAAAAATAATATCAAGTAGTTTTGCTAAAAAATCTTTTAAGTTCATAATAGATAAGCATAACATCTAAATTATGTTATACTAATTCACATATATTATGGCTTTTTCAGACCTATTTAACATTTTTAAAAAAAGTGATACCAGCGTTCTTGGTATTGATGTTGGTGCTTCGTCTATAAAAATAGTGCAACTTAAGAAAAAAAGAGGCAAGGCCATTCTTGAAACATATGGTGAACTGGCCTTAGGACCTTATGGTGGAGTAGAAAAAGGTAGAGCTACTAAGTTAACAAATGAAAAAATAATTGAAGGAATTATTGACTTGATAAAAGAATCGCATGTTACCACAAAAAGATGTGGTATTGCCA
>ERZ1292623.2781-Hain-H51-01um-R1-2781-length-15348-cov-5_pt1 | contig 15348 bp, 15 predicted proteins | sample MGYA00564398_ERZ1292623 | MGnify/ENA primary metagenome ERZ1292623 (study PRJEB36523, sample SAMEA6512633) | groundwater metagenome | collected 2019-01-07 | study: AquaDiva: Metagenomics assemblies of 32 groundwater samples
AATAAAATTTGTGTCTATAATTTCTATAAGCCGAAAAACGATGTAGAAAAATATATTCTTCTTTGCGGAGGAGACGACACAGGAATTTATTACCACGTGCTTGGTGAAACAAGATTTTGGGCACTTTTAGCCGAAGCAAAGAGAAAAATAAAGGCAAAACACGGAGATGATGTCATTAAGGAAATGCTGCCAGAGTTATTTTCCTATATCGGATTTTATGATATCGCAAATCCAGACGGAGATTACAACATCTTTCCGTTCTACGAGGTTTTACGCAAAGTGAAACTTTCAGCAAAACCACTTTTTCGGCATTTCAAATCCATTAGAAAACCAACTTTGGTTGTCTATGGAGATAAGGACGAATACGCTTGGGGCGATGTGTCAAAAGTTGTTGAGATATTAAAAAGTCAACAACCAAATCTGATTTATAGAATCATCAAAGGCGCTGACCACGGATTTAAAAACAAGGAGAACCAACTGGCCGGAATGATTGCTAGTTGGTTATAGCCGTTTTCCTAAATTCTCGGCTGGATTTGACAAGATAACGCTGTTGTTTTATCCTAATACTGGATTCCTGGAGGAAAAACTGGGAAGCAGAAGGTCATCAAAATATCTGAAAGGAGGGCGAGATGCCAGAAGTGACGAAAGTCGTCTACATCATGCGGGGTGTGCCCGGAAGCGGAAAAACCACAATTGCGCGAATGCTCGCGGGCACAACAGGCAGGATTCACTCAACCGATGACTTTTTTATCGGAGCTGACGGGAAATATTGTTTCAACCCGAGGGAGTTGGAGGGAAATCACCGGAGAAACTTCGAGGCATTCTGTCGCAGTTTGGATGAAGGTGTTCCCGCCGTCATCTGTGACAACACGAATGTGAGGCGTTGGCAGTTCGAGCCGCATGTCAGAGCGGCGCGACAGAGGGGATACCTCATGGCCATCGTGGCCATGCCTCACCCGACAGTTGACGAGGCCGTTCGGCGAAACACTCACGGAGTTCCCGCCGGCGCTATTCAGGGGATGCTTTGCGAGTGGGAACCCTGACGCCATATCCGCCCGCATCCAGAAACCGTTTGGCTTCTGGGTCGGGCGGTTTTTGTTATGTATAATAAAGGGGTATTCCACACATGAACAAGGATTTTGAGCGACATTTTCTTGAGATTTACAAGCAAAACGCGGATGCGATTTTTCGCTATTGCCTGTTAAGAGTGTCTGACCGTGAATTAGCCAAGGATATCGCCCAAGAAACCCTCATGAAGGTTTGGCAATACGCCCAAAAAGGCCCCGAAATCCTTAATTTGAGGGCTTTTATGTTCAAAACCGCCAAGAATCTGGTGATTGACCAATATCGCAAAAAAAAGGTGACCTCGCTTGACGGCCTTATGGAGCAAGGATTTGATGTCGGCGCCGAAATTAGCGAGACCCTTATTGACAAAATTGACGGCGAGCGGGCTATGGCTTTTCTCGGCACGATACCGGAAAAGTACCGCGACGCCATTTATATGCAATATGTGGAGGGTTTATCCGTCAAAGAGATAGCGGAAATCAGCGATGAGACCGAAAACAACATATCAGTCAGAATCCATCGCGGTCTGCAAAAATTGAGAAGTATTTTAAGGGACCAGCATGAGTAACGAAAATCAGGATTATGAATAACGAACAAGACATTTTTATGAAATTGGTGGAGAAGGCAAAAACCGCCAAACTTACGGAGCGCGAACGCGCAACGCTCTTTTTGGCCGTTGATACTTATGTTAAAAATAATAAACTGAAATGGCTCCGACCAATGGAATCTCCTTTTGCTTCTTTTGCCATAAACGGCGTCCGGTCATTCGTTTCGTCATGGCATATCCATAGTTTGCGAACCGCCATTGTTGCTTTAGTGCTGGTGATTTTCGGCGCAGGAGGAACATCACTAGCCGCTCAAAATTCGTTGCCCGGTGATTTTTTCTATCCAATCAGAGTCAATGTCAATGAGGAAATCAGAGCCGTTTTCCTTTCGGGTTCAGCTCGGTCGGAATATGAGGTTGTGCGCGCCAAAAAACGCGTTGAAGAGGCCAAGGAACTCATCGTTCAAAATAAGATGTCGCCGGAAATTCAGAAAAAAATCGTGATGAAGTTAAATTCCCACATTTCTCGCGTTCAGAAAGACATAGACGCTCTAACCCAAAAAGGTGAACTCAAGACGGCCTTTGAAATAAGCAGTGACCTTGAGACCTCGTTAGTGGAAGGCGAGACCTCTGTTTCGGAGTTGCCGCAGGATGAGGTCTCGGATGAGGAATTGGCATCCATAAACGACATTATCCGCGGTCCGCGCAAGGCCTCAATCATGTCCAGAGAAAAAACCGAGAGCCAAATATTGACTCTTCAGGCAAATGATGAAAATACTCGGGCAATCGCCGAGGCCAAGTTTGAAGCCGTAAAAAAAATTCTTCAAACCATTGAAGATGGAATCCTCTTCGGCCAAAAAAAACTGATTGACACTGGAGCGGAGGCAGGGACTAAATTTAAGACCGAAACTGAAATTGAAGCTGAAACTAAAACCGAGATAGAGACCAAAATTGAGACCGATGCCGAGTTTGAGACCGAAATAGAGGTTGAAATCAAAAGCGAAATTGAAACCGGAGCTGAAGTTCAGACAGACATGGATTTTGACCAACTCAAACGTGTTCGCGAACTGCTCAAAAAGGGCGAGGAGAAACTGATTAGTATGGAATACAATCAGGCCTTCACGCTATTCAAGGAGGCCTATGAACTTGCCCAAGCAATTCAACTGGGACTCCAATTAGAAAATAATGATATCCATAATGAGCTGGACGGCGTAATTCTGGATTTGGACTCCAGCGATTTTGACCTCAACGACAGCTTTGATGACAATTTTTACGCTGATGAAAAAAGTGTTCTAGAAATGGACACGGAGCAGGAGAACGAAAAGGACATGTTGATTACTCCTTGACCGAATCTAACCGGTTCGGTATTCTCTACTTCCAGAGCTTGCAGTTGTTGCAAGCGTTTCAAAACCCTTTACACAGGAGTATGTGGGGATGAACACAGTCCTTACGCCCAGAAGGGTGAGCACGGGTTCCGGAAGTGACCGCAAGCCGAGAACGAGGTTTACGGAGGGGGATATTGCCAAACTCCAGGTCATGCTTCTCGATGTGATTCCCAAGGACATGAGATGGAGGACCATGCGAGGAGATGTTGTCAGGCGGTTGACCAACCGCCAGCCGTTGCCGCTCGGGTGTCTTGTGTTTGTTCATTGGCAAAACCCACCACAGGAAGAGGAGCACAAGAGGTTTTTGGTGCACGGGTACAGGGAATTTTTGGAGGACAGAGGGCGCTAATCAATAGTCGCCACAGTCACTCCCGCTCTTATTGTTTTTATTTCGTGATTTCCGAAACCAAAAGCGAGGCGACACAGTGCGCCCCGCTTTTTTTCTATTCCGAAAAGCGTATAATTGCGGAATGGACGAAACCATCAAAAACATTGCCACTCAATTTAACTTCAAGCCGATTGTTGAAAATGAGACAAGATTAAAACCGGCCGACAGTTTTGTTCTTTGCGGCATGGGCGGGTCGCATCTTGCGGCGGGGCTCCTAAAAATTTACAATCCGTTTTTGGATATTTATATTCATCGCGATTACGGCCTGCCCCCGCTCTCAAAAAAGAGATTTGGCAAAGCCCTTTTTATCGCCAGCTCGTATTCGGGCAATACGGAAGAGGTGGTGGATTTCGCGGAAAATGCTTTTGCCGCGAGACATGATTTGGCGGTTATAGCCACCGGCGGTCGGCTTATTGAGTTTGCCAGAAGAAATGGATTGCCTTATATAAAAATGCCCGATACCGGCATACAACCAAGGAACGCTTTGGGTTTCTCAACGCTTTCTCTGGCTAAACTGACGGGCGACGATGATACTTTGGCTGAACTCCAGGAACTCGGGTCAAAATTGAGACCTGATGGTCTCAAAGAACAAGGGGAGACATTGGCCGAAGAACTTAAGGGCAAAATCCCGATTGTTTATTCCTCAAGAGCTAATCTGGCGATTGCCTATAACTGGAAAATAAAATTCAACGAATCCGCCAAAATTCCGGCTTTTTACAATGTATTTCCCGAATTAAATCACAATGAAATGAACGGCTTTGACATCGCCGACAGAACAAAAGAACTGTCTTCTCGTTTCCATTTCATCTTTCTTGAAGATGCCGACGACCAGCCGAAAATCATGCGACGCATGGAGGTGCTCGCAAAACTTTATGAAGAGCGCGGTTTGCCGGTGAAGGTTGTTTCAATTGCGGGAGAGACAATTTTTGAAAGGATATTTAATACTCTGATACTCGCCGACTGGGTCGCGCTCTCTTTGTCTAAAATATACGGCACCGAACCGGCGCAGGTGCCGATGGTGGAGGAATTTAAGAAATTAATCGTCTAATAATGTATATCGTTTTTGATGTTGGCGGGACAAAAATGCGGCTGGGGTCGTCTCGTGATGGGGAGACCTTGGACAAGGCCGTTGTCGTCAAGACCCCGACTTCCTATGAGGAGGGAATAGCCGAACTTAAAAAAAATGCTTCTGCTCTGTCCGAGGGTGAAGCGATTGACGCTCTTGCCGGCGGTCTTGCCGGCGCATTCAGCCAGAAAAAATTGTCTCTTGTCAGTGGTCCGAATCTAAAAGATTGGGTCGGACGGCCGATTTGCTCCGAACTGGAGACATTCTTTAACGCCCCGGCTTATGTTGAGAACGATGCGGCGCTGGCCGGTCTTGGGGAGGCCTTGCGTGGCGCAGGCAGAGGATTTGAAATTGTGGCCTACATTACTGTGAGCACCGGCATTGGCGGAGTCAGAATCGTTCAAGGAAGAATTGATGCTAAGTCCATCGGGTTTGAACCCGGCCACCAAATCATTGATGCTGACCGAACGATGATTCCCGATGCCGATGGAATTCTCTGGGGTGACTATATTTCCGGAAGAGGACTCGCAAAACGAACCGGCCATGACCCGAAGGAATTCAAGGAATCGGCATTTTGGGATGGTCTGGCTAAAATTCTCGCCTACGGACTCAATAATGTCTGCGTTTTCTGGTCGCCGGATGTCATCGTTCTTGGCGGTTCAATGATTACGGGCGACCCAGCCATACCGGTTGAAAAAACCAGAGAGTATTTGCGTAGTATTACAAAAGTATATCCGGAATTGCCGGTCATAAAAATTTCCGAACTGGGTGATTCTTGCGGGCTCCACGGCGCGCTTGAATATTTGAGAACGAAAGGACTTTAGCGTATTGGGTTTTGGGGCTTACGGCGGTTACGGTGCCCTTGACAAATCAACGGCCATTTTTTATATTATAGGCAGAAAATAGCCGGTTCAAGACGATAATCGTGGTGTCATAACCAGTAACGCCTAACACAGAAAGGAGGTGATTATGTCGGAAACGAATGACGAACCTGACGGACTTTGTGACGGACTTCGTAGAGACCGCGAACTCCTACTTGCCAAGTATCGCGAACTTCGGCGACAGTTTGAGATGAGATTTCGTGAAATCACGGATGATTTCAGGCGAAAAGGCCGACTTGCGAGAGTCGGCGTCAACTTCGGTCTTTCTAGCTGGAGTGGAGAGGATCTCGCGTGGCGGGCGGAGATTCTCTTTGCGCTTAATGAAATCGCAGTCAGTATTCCTGGGTTTGGCCCGAAAGAAAGGAAGAAGGTTGATGACGAGGTGTGGAAGACGCTTGTGGACGATGAGTTGGCGCGGAAGGGCGCCGACAAATCGTGAACCGGGTTCTACAAACATGGTACCGACGGCAAAACTGCTCTCGGTACCATTTATTTTATGGTGATGACTATGGGCAAAAACAGCGACAGTTTAATGTATCATTAGTTCTCTATGGCCAAGTTAAGCATCGGAATGGTTTGAACACAACTCGACATGACAACCTACCTGACGGCCTCAAATATATTCCGTTTGAATTTGTAATTAAGATGCCACCGCCATTAGTGAATGGCGTAAACTACGGCTTTAGAAGCTCTAAATTGACCTCAGGCAAGTAGAATCAAACGACTCAAACATTGGTCTAAAAAAAGCCGAGATGGGTGGGTGGGGAGTTCTTATGATGCATAAAAATGAGTATGATTCTGAAATTGATTTAAGAGATGAACTTAAAATTATTCTAAATAAGGACAGTATTTGGACTAGCGGTCCTTATGTGATAGAAGAGCTGGCATATTCTGTGGGTGGAGACGAAAATTCACCGTCCATAGAGGTTTTTGTTGATGGCACTGGACCTAAGATTACATATGTATGCAATCAGATTGTAAGCCAGGAAGGGGTATTCCTCGGTATTTTAATGGGCAAAAAAAGTTTGGGGAAAGATATTGTAAGGGAAATGAATAGGATTGGGAAATTAATTGGCAGCAACTATTTTAAGTTGGGATACCGTGGTTTCCTTGACATTGATTTTATCGTTTCAAAAAATAGAACATTATATCCAATTGAAACAAATGTTCGCAGAACTGGCGGGACACATGTTTACGATCTAGCGAGAAAACTTTTTGGTAGGGACTGGGTTAAAAATGCTGTTGCATTATCTACTGATTCATTTAATTATGGTAAAATCGTATTGTCGGCGGAAGAAATTATTAATAAAATCTCTTCACTGACGTTTCCTATAAAAGGCGAGGAAGAAGGTGTGGTTGTGGTTGCGGTTGATAGTCATGAACCATATTTTTCCTTTATTATTTTTGCTCCAACTAAATCAGAAGTACTAAAAATTCACGATAAATTGACATCAATATGGGACAACGATACTCTTAAGTAATGAAAAAAATACTATTGAATGTTGAACCGTTCCAAGAAACACTTCATGCTGATATGTGTGGTCCTGCATCGCTAAAAATAGTGATGAATTACTATAATGTTGATAAGACAGAAAAGGAGTTGGCAGAGTTGACCAAACTTGTGCCTGGGTTGGGAATAGATGATAAAAATATTTCTGACGCAGCTCAATCTCTTGGATTTAAGGTAGAGATAAAGAATGAGAGTGGTTTTGAAGATATTGAGAAATGGTTGAAAAAAGGTGTGCCTGTAATTGTTGATTGGTTTACTCGAGGTAGACAGGACTATGGTGATTCAGAGGTCTCAGATGGACACTACTCTGTTGTTATTGGCCTCGACGATGAATATATTTACCTTCAAGATCCTGAAATTGGTGGAGAGAGAAAGATTGAGAGAGAAGACTTTATGAAGGTTTGGTTCGATTTCACTGGGTACTATTTAAAACCCGAGGAACTTATTATTAGGCAGTTGATTGCAATATGTAAATAAATGAAAACTCCGCAGGTGATTGTTCCTGCGGAGTGGGCGAGTTTGTCTTAGAATTTCATGACCACTCGATAGTCCTTTCCGTACGAATGGGTTCTTCTAAATTCGGTGATGATAGGAAGACCGATTGTTCTTGCTTGCTCGGCCACTTTTTCCACGTGAGGACTGTTGGGTTGGATCAGGCCACACCCCGAACAACAGTTGGCAACTCTGATTTCGAGTGTGCCATCATCTGCAAGATACACGTGCGCAGGCCACCAAAAGCACTCAGTCGGTTTTATTCCTAACGGGTGCAATTCACATCGTTCATCAGCAAGCAAGAACTGACAGCGTGTCTTCTGGTTGTAGAGCAAGAAATTGCCGAAGTCGGTTACTCGAGACCTGAATTCCTTAAGGTTTTTTGGTTGGGTTGCCAAGTACTGAAGGACTGTCTCGAATTCCTTTTTTGGTAGGAAAATATAACCATCCTTGCAACAAGCCGAGTGGCCAGCCTCACACGATGATGCTAAAAGTGAGTTATCCGCACTTTCTTTTATGGTTGCCATTGTTACCTCCTTTAAATAACTTAGTTCTAATATAATAAAACATGAAATATGTTTATATGTCAATATTTCTCGGTGGTTTGTACACGTTGTTGCTAAAAGACTTGATTTCTAGCCAAAATTAAGTCATAATAAAAAAATGCTTTCAATCGGAATTGTTGGGTTGCCAAACGTCGGAAAGTCCACGCTTTTTAACGCACTCACAAAAAAATCTGTTCCGGCTGAAAATTATCCGTTCTGCACAATTGACCCGTCGGTTGGAGTTGTGGCGGTGCCTGATGAACGGCTCCTTAAGTTGTCGGATTTTAGCAAATCAGCCAAAACCGTGCCGGCGGTTGTGGAATTCGTTGACATCGCCGGAATCGTGAAAGGTGCCTCGGTCGGCGAGGGATTGGGAAACAAATTCTTGAGCAACATCCGCGAGGTGGACGCGATTGCCGAGGTTGTCCGAATTTTTGAGGACGACAATGTCATTCATGTCGGCGGGAAAATTGACCCGTTAAGCGACATTGAGGTTATAAATCTTGAACTCGTTCTCGCCGACACGGAGACAGTCGCCAAACGCCGGGCCAGTGTTTTGAGAGACGCCAAAAGAGGGGACAAAACGGCAATTATTGAAGAATCGGCTCTTTCAAAGATTGGAAAAGTACTGGGCGAAGGTCGGCTTGCATCCTCGGCTGAAGTCACAAAGGAAGAAATGCCTGCGGTGAAAGGCCTTCACCTTTTAACCATGAAACCGATTCTTTATGTCTTGAATAAAAAATCGGGGGGCAAGAATCTTGACCAACTAAATAATGACGAGCGATTTCAGAAGTTGGCGAAATTTCTCAATGACTCAAGAGCAATCTGGGTTGCGGTTGACGCCGGCATAGAGCAGGAATTGAAGGACTTGGACCACGATGAAAAAAGCGAATTCAGAAAAGATTTAATTGTCGGCGACAGTGGCGACGACGACTTATCCGCCGAAGCAACGGCGGAGGCGGACGGTATTAATAATTTAATTCGCAAGGGTTATGAACTCCTGGATCTCATCACTTATTTCACGACCGGCGAGGATGAGACGCGTGCATGGACAATTCTTCGCGGTTCAACCGCGCCTGTCGCCGGAACCGCAATTCACAATGACTTCAAGGAAAAGTTTATAAAAGCCGAGGTTATAGAATGGAACAAACTTTTGGACTCCGGTTCATTCACGACTGCGCGCGAAAAAGGTCTGGTCCGAACGGAGGGGAAAGAATATGTCGTGAAAGACGGTGATGTGGTGGAGTTTAAAATATAGTGCTCTAGGCACGCACATGTGGCGGGTGTTAGCGTCCAATTTTGTTGTATAATAAGTCCATGTATAAAATGACACCGCGAGATTTTTTCACCCACATTGGAATTATTGTAACGCTATATGTGAGCTCAATCAGTTTGATTGCGCTCCTTTTCCAGATTATTGACATTCTGCATCCCGACCCGCTTTTCAGCTACATAGACCCATATTCTTCCGGTATTCGCTGGGCAATCGCTTCTCTTATCATCATATTCCCATTATTTATTTTTCTCACATGGCTTCTGGAACGCCAATATACGGCTAATCCGGAAAAACGAACCCTTGGTATCAAGCGCTGGCTGACATTTTTGACACTTTTTGTGGCTGGCGCGACTATCGCCACTGACCTGATTGTTTTAATTAATTCATTTCTGGGCGGAGAAATTTCGTTGAGATTTGTTTTGAAGGTTACCGTCGTGCTTGTTGTAGCGGGCATTGTGTTTGGCTATTATCTCTGGGGTTTACGCCGGACTGGCCAGACGGGCCGGACGGCAGCCAGCCAGCTGAAAATTTTTGCCGCCATCGCGGGATTGATAGTCGTCGCGTCTGTGGTCTATGGCTTTGTCGTTATGGGGTCGCCGACCACTCAACGCTTGATGCGACTTGACGCGACGAGGGCCAATGACCTTCAGATTATCCAGTGGGAAATTGTGAATTTTTGGCAACAAAAGCGAGCATTACCGAGCCAACTGGCCGACCTGAGTGACGCGATTTCCGGTTTTGTGGCGCCGCTTGACCCCGAGGCAGAAAACGGCAAAAAATACGAATACCGGAAAATTTCAAACCTGTCCTTTGAGTTATGCGCCGATTTTAATTTGGAGAGCCGTGACGGTTTTAACAAAAACAGTCGGGCATTTCCCGTCTCATCGGGTTTTGGGCCGGGCATTGAGCAAACCAACTGGCAACACACCGCCGGCCGGGTTTGTTTTGAACGAGTCATTGACCCTGAATTATACCCGTCTAACCCGCCTACTGTGCAGAATGTTGGACAAAAAATTTAACTGTGTTTTTCTTATATTCTTGAAATGAATATGCGAGAATACGACCACAAGAAAATAGAGGCGAAACGGCAGAAGAGGTGGGCGAAAAAGAAAATCTATAAAACAGAAGAGAACTCTAAACTGCCCAAATGCTATGTGCTGGACATGTTCCCGTATCCATCAGGCGAGGGTCTTCATGTCGGTCATCCGAAGGGCTACATCGCGACCGATATATATTCCCGGTTCAAAAAAATGAACGGCTATAACGTTCTCCATCCGATGGGCTGGGATGCTTTTGGCCTGCCAGCGGAAAATTATGCCATTAAAAATAAAACCCATCCGAGGAAAACCGTTGAGAAAAATGTGGAGCGCTATAAAAAACAGCTTTCCATAATCGGGTTTAATTATGACTGGAGCCGGGAAATAAATACGACCGACCCGAGTTATTACAAATGGACACAGTGGATTTTCCTTAAACTTCTGGAGAAAGGCCTGGCATACCAGTCATTTGAGCCGATAAACTGGTGCCCGTCATGCCAGACGGGTCTTGCCAATGAGGACCTTGAGGATGGCAAATGCGAGCGATGCGGCACGATTGTTGAAAAAAAGCCCATGCGTCAATGGGCGCTGAAAATCACGAATTATGCCGACAGATTGCTTTCAGATTTGCCCGGTCTCAACTGGCCGGAATCAATAAAGGAGTCGCAGAGAAACTGGATTGGAAAAAGCGAGGGCGCGGAAATTGATTTTGAAATAAAAAATTCCGACGAGAAGAACGGGAAAACGGGTTTTATCACAAAACCTGACGGGAAAAACGAGCCGAACGAAAAAATCACCGTCTTCACAACCCGAGCCGACACTCTTTTTGGAGTAACATATCTGGTTCTTTCTCCGGAACATCCCCTTATCCAGAAAAATCAGGCGAAAATTTCAAATTTTAATGAAATTGCCGACTATATTCAAAAAAATAAGGCCAAGAGCGAAATTGAGAGGACAGCCGAAAGCAAGGAGAAAACTGGCATTGAGCTAAAGGGGTTGATAGCGGTAAATCCGGCCAGTAAAGAAGAAATTCCAATCTGGGTCGCTGATTATGTGCTTGCGTCGTACGGCACGGGTGCAGTCATGGCTGTGCCGGCGCACGACCAGCAAGATTTCGCATTTGCTAACAAATTTGGTCTGCCGATTAAACAGGTAGTAGCGTCACTGTTTGCGGAAATCGTCGCCCATTTTAAGGAGGGTCCTCATGCCTTTATCGGAACAGGAAAGATAGTAAACTCCGGAGAATTTAACGGCCATGACTCACAGGAGGCAAAGACGGCAATTGTTTCTTCCGTCGGTGGGCGAATGGTTACCAGATACAAACTCCGCGACTGGGTGTTTTCCCGCCAGCGCTATTGGGGCGAACCGATTCCCGTCGTCCATTGTGAGAAATGCGGAGTTGTGCCGGTGTCTGAAAAGGACTTGCCGGTTGAACTTCCGGATGTCAAAAATTACGCGCCGACCGGAACCGGCGAGTCGCCGTTGGCGACAATAGACAAGTGGGTGAATGTCCCGTGTCCAAAATGCCGTAGCCATGCAAGGCGGGAAACAAACACCATGCCTCAATGGGCCGGTTCATGCTGGTATTACCTTCGCTACATGGACCCGAAAAATAAAAATCGCCTCGTTGACCCAGAAAAGGAAAAATACTGGGCGCCGGTTGATGTCTATGTCGGCGGAGCCGAACATGCCGCACGCCACCTGATTTACGCCCGTTTTTGGCACAAGTTTTTGGGTGATATTAATCTGGTCAGCACCTCGGAGCCATTCATTAGATTCCACAGTGTCGGCCTTATCATGGGAGAAGATGGCCAGAAGATGAGCAAGCGATTCGGCAATGTCGTGAATCCGGATAAAATCGTGGAAATATACGGCGCCGACACTTTCAGAATATGCGAGATGTTTATCGGCCCCTTTGAACAAGCGAGCAGTTGGGATACGAGGGGCATCATGGGTTCCCGAAGATTTGTGGAGCGAATCTGGCGAATTGGCAGGAAAGTCGGTGGCGAAAAATCGGCGGTCAAGAGCCAAAAGAACGATGGAAATCAAAAAATCTCGGCCGATTTTGAAAGAATTCTCCACACCACAATCGCCAAGGTGTCCGCCGACATTGAATCCTTTAACTTCAATACGGCAATATCCGGTCTCATGATTCTTTCCAAGGAATTTGAAAACTTACCCACGGTTTTGCGGGAGGATTTTTCAATTCTTTTGAGAATGCTCGCGCCCTTCGCGCCCCATGTCGCTGACGAACTCTGGTTGGCGCTTGGAAACAAAGAATCAATTCATTTGAGCGAGTGGCCAAAATTTGACCCAAATAAAATTGCGGCGACCATGGTTAAAATCATAATTCAGGTTGACGGAAAGGTGAGAGGAGAACTGGAGACAGGAACCAATTCAACAGATGCGGAAGTCAAAAATAAGGCCGTGTTACTTGAAAGCGTTAAAAAATGGCTCAACACGGGCGAAATAAAAAGAACGGTTTATGTAAAAAACCGACTGATAAACTTTGTGACAAGATAGGACGATGCCTTATGTCAAGACACATTGACTAATTTATGGCTGGATAGTAGAATCTAGCAATACGAGCTGACAATCAAATTATTGGAAACAATGTAAAAACATGAGCGAAAAAAATTCAAAACAAATAACCCTTTCATTCAATCCGAAGCTGGCGGCGAAACGGCTTTTAGCGGTGCTTTCCGAACGCGGTAAGGATGTTATTTCCGGCCGCTACGGACTCGGCGGTGAAACGAAAAAGATGACGCTGGAATCAATCGGCAAGAAATACGGCATTACCCGCGAACGCGTTCGCCAGATTGAAAACCACTCCATCGCCAATGTCCAAAAATCCAAGGAATATGAAAAAGAGAAGAAGACCTTTGACGAACTGAAAAACCGTCTTCGCTCGCTCGGAGGCATACTTTCGGAACACGACCTGTTGCACCATTTCTCCTCTGACAAATCCACTCAAAATCATATCCATTTTCTCCTTGTAATCGGCGAGGATTTCAAGAAGCACAAGGAGGATGATGAATTCAAAGCTCGCTGGCACATTGACGGTAAACTGGCCGACAAAATTCACGACGTCCTCCGCAAAATTTACAGCGACTTGAGTGATGAGGACATTGTGCCGGAGTCGGTAATCATTGACTCCTTCCTTTCGTATATCAGAGACGTTTCCGAAGAATATAAAAATGAGGAAATGATTAAGCGTTGGCTCTGGATGTCAAAGTCCCTCGGCAAAAACCCGCTCGGCGAATGGGGCAAGGCCAAATCCTCAAACATCAATGCCCGCGGGGTTAGGGATTACGCTTTCCTTGTCATCAGAAAGCACGGTTCACCGATTCACTTTCGGGAAGTGGCGCGCCTGATTACGGAGGTTTTCAGCAAAAAAGCCCATGTTGCCACAACCCATAACGAACTCATAAAGGACCCACGCTTTGTGCTGGTCGGCCGCGGTCTTTACGCTCTTGCCGAATGGGGTTATATGAGCGGCGTGGTCAAGGATGTCATTAAAAAAATTCTGGCGAAAGATGGCCCGCTGACCAAAGAAAAAATAATTGAAAAGGTTCTCAAGGAGCGTTACGTAAAACCAAACACGATTATCGTTAATCTCCAAAATGCAAAATTCTTCAAGAAGGACAAGCAGAGTCGGTATTCTAACGTCTAGGTGCGGAACAAAGTGCGGAGAAGTGATTGTGGCGGAGATTTCTTTGTTATAATACAAGGATGCTGAATGAGATTATTTTGTCATTGCGCCTTGAATTCCTCCTGGCGACAGTAAAGTTCATCATTTCTACTTCACCGGTTTGGCTCCCGTTATTTCTGCTCGGGACATTTACGACGCTTTGGTTGAAATATGCAAGAACCCAGGCCATGGTCAAGGCCGGCGGCGTTTTGCTTGAAATAAAATTGCCGCGCGATGTTTTTAAATCGCCCATGGCAATGGAGATTATAATTACCTCGCTCTTCCAAACGGGTTCAAACAGTTATCTTGAGACATTTGTCAAAGGCAAGCAACGGCCATGGTTTTCTCTGGAAATTATTTCAATTGAGGGTAATGTCCGCTTCTTTATATGGACGCAACCAAAGTATCGCCAACTGATTGAATCGCAGTTTTACGCCCAGTATCCGGGGGTTGAAATTTATGAAGCCGAGGATTACACCAAAAATGTTTTCGTGGATGCCGAGAAAATACAGCTTTGGGGAACGGCATTTAAGCTTAGAAAGCCGGATATATATCCCATAAAGACCTACATTGATTACGGGCTGGACAAAGAGCAAGAGGAGGAATCAAAAGTTGACCCAATGACCTCTGTTCTGGAATTTCTTGGGAGCATCAAAGCCGGCGAGCAGGTCTGGATTCAGATTTTGATTCAGGCCCATCGTAGTAACAGTTTGAAGGAGGATGCGGCATTTCCGCAAAAAACGGACTGGGAAAAAGAAGCAAAAGAGGAGATAGAGAAAAAAATTGCGGAAGTCAAAGGAAGCGAGAGTGAGGAAGGGGCGGAAGGCACAAGTTATCGTATACCCACAAAAAGCGAAAGGGAACTCATAGACGCTCTTGAGCGCAGTTTAACAAAATATCCCTTTGAGGTCGGTATTCGCGGTTTTTACATTGCTCGAAAGGAATCCTTTGATTCCATCGGCATCACCGGCCTTATTGGCAGTTTTAGGCAATATAGTTCACGGTCGCTTAATGAAATTAAACTCGGGAAATTTACTGACTTTGATTATCCTTGGGAGGATTTCATGCGGATTTTAAGAACCAAGCGGGAGGTGGATTTGCTTAATGCGTACAAACTAAGGTCGTTTTTTCAATTGCCATACAGGCATCTCATGGCCAAGCCATTCATCCTGACGACAGAGGAAATCGCGACGATATTCCATTTGCCGGGCAAGGTCGTCGGCACACCGACTCTGACTAAGATAGCATCACGCAAGAGCGAAGCGCCGGCAAATCTGCCAATCTAAAGTCCTATGAATTATCAGTTTTTAATTCTTGGGTCAAACCCGCGTTTGCGTGTGTTAATCATGGCTGTAACCTTGGGCATAGCGTTTCTTGTCTTCCTGTCATGGTTCACCTTATCGTCCCCGCCGACATTTACGGCTGGCACCCTTTTTACAATTGAGGAGGGGACGACTCTCAATCAGAT
>ERZ1292623.1369-Hain-H51-01um-R1-1369-length-23699-cov-6_pt1 | contig 15341 bp, 25 predicted proteins | sample MGYA00564398_ERZ1292623 | MGnify/ENA primary metagenome ERZ1292623 (study PRJEB36523, sample SAMEA6512633) | groundwater metagenome | collected 2019-01-07 | study: AquaDiva: Metagenomics assemblies of 32 groundwater samples
CGGTTTTATTGTTGGATGACATTTTCTCAGAACTTGATTCTGAGCATCATAAGTTAGTTTTAGAAACTGTAGGGCGCCAGCAGACGATTTTAACCACTGCAGAGGAGAGAAACATTGACGAGTGGGGAGGTGTTCATTTGATCAAGCTGTAGGGATTTTGTTACAATTAGAGTCTAGAATTTGAGCGAGAAGCTCTTTCACAAGGGGAAAGAATGAATGCAAGCTACAGGTTCACCGTGGGTGCATTCCGTTTGAGAGATCAAGCGTTATCAACGCCCTTTTTGTTCTTGACATTGTAGTGTGGGGTATATACAATATCCTTATTGAGTGGTAAAGAAAAAATTAGAAGAAGCAATCGAATTTGTTTGGGACAAAGGCAATGTCGACAAAAACTTTGTTAAACATAGAGTCTCAAATGAGGAGTCAGAAGAAGTCTTTTTTGATAAAAGGAAAGTAGCTTTTCCTGACATTATTCATTCTGGTAAAGAAGAGAGATTTATAATATTAGGAAAAACCAAAAAAGAACGAGTGCTGTTTGTGGCTTATACGAAAAGGGGAAATAAAATTAGAGTAATTTCTGCTCGGGATATAAACAGAAAAGAGAAATCTTTATATGAAAAAGAAACTTAAACTACCAAAATTTAGAAATGAAGACGAAGAGAGGGAGTTTTGGAGTAATTTAGACTTGTCGGAGTATTATGAACCCTCAGACTTTGTTCCTGTGAGCTTTCCGAACTTGAAGCCGACCACAAGGCCGATTTCTATCCGTTTGCCAAATTACATGATTAATCGCTTGAAGGAAAAGGCAAACGCGATAGATATTCCTTATCAGTCTCTTATTAAGCAATATATTCAAAAAGGGTTAAGCGCGCAATGAATTGCGCTAATACGAATTTTTTCGAATAAGAACTCGTGACTCTGAATTAATCCGAATACTTGTGGTAAACTGCTTTTTATGCCCAGGGTTTTTGATCCCAAAGAACTTCAGAAATTAAAAAAGCGCTCCGAACTTCCGGAGAACGGGGAGATAACAATAATTGGGGGATCTGATCTTTTCCACGGCGCCCCCATTCTTTCTTTGCGCGCTGCCTCAAGAGTTGTTGATATGGTCTATTTTTCTTCCCCAGAGCCATCCCTAAGCGAGGTGGCTCTGCACTTAAAGTCTCAACTGTCTTCATTTATCTGGGTTCCTTGGGAAGAGGCGGAGAACTACATAAAGAAGTCTGATGCTATTTTAATTGGGCCTGGGATGAAGAGGTATCACAAGGAGGCGGAAAATTCGAAATACGAAATACGAAATCCGAAAGTTGAGGAAGGAGAAACTTTTGACGAAGCGGGAACACAGACAAAGTTTATTGTTGAAAAGCTTATAAGACAGTTTCCTGATAAAAGGTGGGTTGTTGATGGCGGCGCTTTGCAGACAATTGATTCAAGGTGGATTCCACAAGGAGCTATTGTTACACCAAATACGAAGGAGTATCATTTACTTTTTAATGCTAAATTACAAATTACAAATGATAAATGGGGAGAAGGAACAGAGAGGCTTGTGCAAGAAGAAGCAGCAAAACACAATTGTATAATAGTCCTTAAAGGGCGGTTTACGTACGTTGGCTCAAAGGATGGGTGCGTCGAAGTCCGCGGAGGGAATAGTGGTTTAACAAAGGGGGGAACAGGAGATACTCTGGCGGGGTTAACGGTTGCACTTGCGGCGCAAAACGAGCCTGTTTTGGCGGCTGCTTCGGCTTCTTGGTTAGTTAAAAAGGCAGGAGATGAGCTTTATCAAGAGATGGGGACTGTATACAATGCTGATGATTTGGCGGGAAAAGTTGCAGAAACCTTGGGAAAATTCTTAAGGTGACTTTTTTTGAACAAGGCGAGTTAAGAAGTAGGTTATGACTACTGCCAGGAGAGTAATTATTACAGCATAGAGTACTTGGTAGCTGACTCCACCATCTTCAGGAAATCTTTTTTTAATATTTTGATCGATTAGAAGCTTTATAGTGTCATTCCAAGCCAAAGCTGCAGCAAGGCCAAATCCACCAGTTGCGAGAGCCAGAATCTGTTTTGTCAAAGCTGTATGAAGTTTGTCGTTGGGTTTTATTTTTCCCATATTGATATTCTCCGCAAAATTGCCGTAAGATAAGTAAAAGGTCTAAAACTTTTAACCTTTAACTTTTTACTCTTTATGTATTCTCCCAAATTCACAATAAGTAATCAAATTTTAAAAAATATTTCTACAATCGGGGCATGCCGCGAGATTATTGAGAATGCTCCGATTATTCCTGCTTATGAGCGGAAGTTTAAGGAAGAGGCTTTGGTTCGAACAGTCCATCATGGAACCCATATTGAGGGAAACGATTTATCGCTTGAGCAGGCAGGACGGGTAATTTTAAGTGCAAAAGGTGAAACGGATGCGGGGGAGGCAATCAAGGATACCGGAATTTATGCAAGAGAAAGGGATGTTCAGGAGGTTATAAATTATCGGAGTGTTTTGGATTGGCTGGATGAAGAATACCAACAAAAGAACAAAAGAACTGAAGAACAGAGGAACAATTACAGATATACCGAGGGGCAGATTAAACAGATTCATAAATTAGCAGTTTACAGAATTGTTCCTTCAGAGAATCAAGGAGAGTATAGAAAAACCCAAGTAGTTTTAAGAGATTCAAGGACTGGGGAGGTAACATTTAGGCCGCCGCCTGCTGTTGAAGTTCCGTATTTGATGGAGGATTTTGTCTCTTGGATAAATAGTCTTGGGGGGCGGGAAATTCATCCAGTTTTGCGAGCAGGGATTGCCCATTATGCAATGGCCGCAATCCATCCATTTGTTGAAGGAAACGGGCGAACTGCTCGGGCTTTTGCCACATTGATTTTGTTTATGGAGGGGTATGACACCCGGCGCCTATTTTCTTTGGAGGAGTATTTTGATCGGGATGCAGAGAGTTACTACAAAACTTTGATTGCAACGTCAAACCAGTCCCACGATCTTGTATCTCGCGATTTAACTTTTTGGCTTGAGTATTTTACATTTGGGCTTTCTTTGGAGATTGCGAGGGTAAGAGAGAAGGTAAAGAAGCTATCTATTGATGCAAGACTTAAATCAAAGCGGGGAGAGCAGATTCTTTTGACAGACCGTCAGATAAGAATTGTTGAGTATTTGTCGCAGAACAATGCCTGCCGGATGGGTACACTTCGCGAACTTTTCCCACAAGTCTCAGACGACACAGTGCTTCGCGACATGCAAGCTTTGGTTTCAAAAGGGGTAGTTGAGAAAAAAGGGAAAACTAAGGGAGCAGTGTATGAACTTGCAACTTAAGCTTGAAAAGTAAAAATAATAACTAAAAACGAAAAACGACATATAAGAATTTAGAAAGTTTTTTAAAATTTTCATCTATAAATTATCGTTTTTATATCTTATTTTTTATCTTTTCACTTTCCATGAAACCCACTGATCCTCAATTTCTCTATATGATTTTGATTTTGCCTACCCTTTTTGGGTTGACTTTGATTGGGGAGGGGATTTCGAAGCTGATTCATGAGGAAAGTGGAGGATGGATTAGCATTATTTTTGGAGCAACCTTTGTTATAGTAGTGATCTTTGCCTTTTTGTTTTTCAAAACAGCCCTGTCGCAATGATATCAAATTGTGATATTGACAATTGATTTTACTTCTGGTACAGTGGGCCATTATGTTAAACGCAAGCATGGTGCCGGCAAGGAGCCTTCAGAAGTCTTATAAGACAATCATTGAGAGTGTCAAGAATAAAAAGAAGCCGGTGGTTTTGACTACAAATAATAAACCTCAGGCGGCATTAGTAAGCATGGAGGATCTGAAACGAATCCAAGAAGAAAAATATAGGCAAGGAGTGTTAGATATGCTCCGGTTTGCCAGAGAGCACGCAAAAGAGCTAAAAGGGAAGCTTCCTCCAAACTTGCGAGAAATAGCAGACGATATCTTATATTCTAAGCCATAATGCGTAAGCGTTTCATTGTTGATTCAGATGCTATCTTTGCGCTTTACAACCCAGATGACTTGTTAAACAATTCAGCTCTTGTGACTTTTAACAGGTTAGCAGAGGAAAAGTGTGAACTTGTTTATCCTTCGTCAGTTATTTTTGAGACAATGTCTCTTTTCCAGAGGGTTTTGGCAAACTCTGAAATTACTACTTTGCTCCACGAGAAGATCCAGAACGATGAGTTGAAAATCTACTTCGTTGAGGAAGATGTTTTAAAAGACTCCCTTTCTTTTTTTAAGCCTAAAGGGAGCAAGAAAAATACACTTGTTGATTGTTCGGTTGTGGCGATTGCAAAGAAGTTAAAAGCAGATGGAGTGTTTTCTTATGATGAGTTTTATAAGAAAAATGGGCTTAAATTGGCAAGCGAACTGGTAAATCCCCTATAGTGCTTGACAAGTGGCTTGTTGTATGTTATATTCATTGTCCTGTCATTTCAAGGATTCTGTCCACCCGAAACACTCTCTCTTCTTGCCTTTTTTTATCATATGCCTCAACTCCTAGAAATTCCCGCCCTTGATATTCCATTTTTCCTACTCGGAATGGTTTAATTATTCTTTTTGATTTTTCGTCGCTTGCTTTAAGGTAGGTAATTGATATCTCCTCTTTGTTGTCAACAGCCTTTTGGAGGATTTTGATTTTTTCCTCCAAAGGCAGTAAGTTTTCTGATTTTTGGTATTGAAATCTGGTTACAAACTTGACCACTCGCCAGTCCATAAAAATATGTTTTTTTGCAATCGGTTGTTTTAAAATAATCCCTTCAAAACTGGTACACCTTGAAAGGGCGACATAAAGCTGGCCGTGTACAAAAGTTCCTTTGCCGATGTCAACCACTACATTATCAAAAGTTTTACCCTGGCTTTTATGGATCGTTACAGCCCAAGCAAGTTTTAAAGGATATTGGGTAAATGTTCCAACAGTTTCTGAGACTAGGCTGTTTTTCTTTTCGTCAAAGGAAAAGTTAAATAACTCCCAAGTAAAGGGGGCAACTCCTCTTACTTTTCCGTCTCTCGTTTGAACCTGAATGATATCTTCTTGGTCTTTTTTTTCAATATCTACAATTCTGCCGATTGTTCCATTTACCCATCTACTTTGGTTGTCGTTATTAAGCATCATTACTTGAGCCCCAACTTTAACCGATAGTTCGACTTCTGTAGGCAAGCTATTTTTCTCAAACGAGCCGGTAGTTCGTCCGTGATATGTATGTTGTTTTTGTTTTAACAGAGAAAGTTGTTGTTTATTGATTGTATCGGCCAAGTCATTTGTTGTTGTTAGATGGATGGTGAAGCTTTCAGGGTTTGCTACAAAGTGAGGATTATATCTTTTGTTAATTTCAGATAAATGTTGTTCTGTGGCTGAGTTATTGCGGACTGTATTCAAAAGCCCAATAAATGCATCGTCTTTTTGCCTATAGACTTTCTCAAGTTCAACAAACTCTAAGTTTAATTTCTCAAAAACTTTAGCATCAAAAAAATATTGACTTGAGTAGTGATTTTTGAAAATCTCCCGTTCCGAACCCGTTACTACTGGTGGCAATTGATATAAATCGCCGATAAAAATTATTTGCACACCCCCAAAGGGAATGTCTGAATTTCTATTCAATCGCAAGAACTTATCAACACAATCAAGTAAGTCTGATCTGACCATGGAAATTTCGTCAATGATAATCGTGTCGATTTTCTGATAAAGGTTTTTGGAATTATCTTTTTTGTATAGTCTTTTTACGTTCTGCAAAGTAATATTTGGTTTAAATCTGAAAAATGAATGAATGGTTTGGCCTTGAACATTTAGGGCAGCTACTCCGGTTGGGGCAAGCACTACAACTTTTTTCTTGGTGTGGGTACGAAAGTATGTTAAAAGGGTTGATTTTCCCGTGCCGGCACGGCCGGTGATAAATACGTTTTTGTTAGTGCTTTCCATCAGCGCGATGGCTTTTTGGAACTGCGGGTTGAGATCAATTTTTTGAAAAGTCATGTGTGAATTATACCGCTTGGCTTTGGAGGTGGACAGTTACTTCTGAGTGATGTATATTTGTGATGTATGTTGAGGACACAAATTTATTTACCGGAAGAATTAAGAAAAGAGATAGACAAAGTTCGCCGAACGACGGGTGAGACCTTATCTGATTACTTGCGCAAAGCAGCGGAACAGAGAGCTAAAAGAGAAAAAAGAGAGAAGATTGACTTGAAAGAGTTGGCTGATGAGGTAACATCAGGCGTTGAAAAGAGTGGTTGGGAAGGTGTTGATGTTTCTTCTTGGCAAAGGAGCATGCGAGAAGATAGAATGAAATAGATGTACTTAGTAGACACAAATGTGTTGATTTTGGGGATAAAAGGTCTTGATCCAGATAAAAACTTTTTAAGCAAGGCTGTTAGGAAAGGGCAAGTTTTAATCTCTGTTGTTTCGGTGGCAGAGTTTTTAACTCGAGCTTCTGAGGAGGCTAAAGTTAAATTTGAAAAACTTATAGATGCTTTTCCTCCATGTGGTGTTGATTTAGAAGTAGCTCGAGCAGCTGCTTCTTATAGAGGAGAATTGCTTAAGGTTAAAAGGGTGCAACTTCTTGATTGCTTTTTGGCTGCACAGGCAAAAGTACACAATCTCACTTTAGTAACAAACAACAAGGCTGATTTTCCGATGAAGGATATAAAGGTTGTTTCCCCGTGACACAGAAAATTTAACGGGTTACAATTCCTCTAGTTATGAAGTTCTCCAAACTTGCAGAATATCTTCAAAAATTAGAAAAAACATCCTCGCGTAATGAAATTACAGAAATTTTGGCGGAGGTTTTTAAGGAGACTACAAAAGATGAGATTGGTAAGGTTTGTTACCTTTTGGTCGGTAGAATTGAGCCGCAATATACGGGGGTTGAGTTTAATTTTGCTGAAAAAATGATGGTGCGGGCGATGGCAGTCTCTTATACAACTGATCCAGTCCAGATTTTGCAAGATTTTAAACGGGTTGGAGATTTGGGGGATGTAGCGGAGGAAAGAGCAAGAGAGCAAGAGAGTAAAAGAGCGGGAGTAGGGTTTTCTGTGGTCGATGTTTACGAGAAGCTGCACAAGATGGCGATTGAGGGAGGGAAGGACTCGCAGGAGAGAAAATTAACTCATATTGTGGAGATGTTGCGAAACGTTGATTCCCTATCTGCAAAATACATTGTTCGAATCCCCGTTGGGAAACTACGTTTGGGATTCTCGGATATTACAATGCTTGATGCTCTTTCTTTGATGATTGCCGGGGATAAATCGGAACGAAAAACAATAGAGGGGGCATATAACGTTTTGTCTGATATCGGAGAAATTGCAAAAAGAATTAAAAAAGATGGATTAAAAGGTTTAGAAAAAGTTCATGCTGTTCCTGGAGTTCCTGTTCGCACTTCTCTTGCAGAACGCTTGCCGTCGGCGCAAAAAATTATTGAAAAAGTTGGCCCGCTTGTGGCCATAGAACCAAAAATGGATGGCCTAAGAACACAGCTGCATATTGTGAGGAAGGGGAAAAAGAGGGAAGTATTAATTTATTCCAGGAACCACGAAAACATAACTTCAATGTTTCCGGAAATTGTAGAGGCAGCAAAAAAACTTCCTTTGACGGACGCCATATTTGACGGAGAGGCAATAGGGTACGACCCCAAAACCCAAAAATTTGCGCTGTTCCAACAAACAGTGCAAAGGAAAAGGAAGTATGAGATTGAAACTAAGGCTCTCGAAATTCCTTTGAAAGTATTTGTATTTGATGTTTTGTACCTAAACGGGAAAGATATGATTTCTCTGCCGTTTAGACAGCGCCGGAAAGTTTTAGAAGATGTAATTGGGAATCGAGCTGACACAATGAAACCCACAGGAGTGGTAATGCTAACGAGACAAATTGTTGTTGAAAAACCGGAGCAAATAAGAGCGGCATTTGAGGAGTATTCTCAAGAAGGGTTGGAAGGAGTGATGGCAAAAAAGATTGATGCACCTTATCATGCCGGAGGAAGAGGTTTTCATTGGGTGAAATATAAAAAACATACTGAAAAGTCGGGGGACGGTGTTTTGGATACTGTAGATTGTGTTTTGATGGGGGCATATCGAGGTAAGGGGAAGCGGGCAGGTTTTGGGGTTGGGGGATTCTTATTAGGGCTTCCCGGGAAAGATGGGAAGTTCTATACGCTTTCAAATTTAGGAACAGGATTATCTGATGAAAGTTTTAAGTCCATGTATAAGATGGTCGAGAAACTTGAGGTGAAAACGCAACCAAAGGATTATGTTGTAGATAAATTGATTGCCCCTGATATTTGGGTGCGTCCCAAAGTAGTTTTGGAAATCCTTTCTGATGAGATAACCGTCTCGCCAAGGCATACATCAGCCTACTCACTAAGATTCCCGAGACTTATTAAAGTTAGGGAAGATAAAAACCCTGAAGATGCCACATCTATTTCAGAGCTAACGAGGCTATACAAGATGCAGAGAGGATAGAATTGGGTAAATTTTGCATAGACTAGTTTCGGCCGAGTTTCGGGTAGGGAGAAACCGAAGAAAACACGTTAGGAAAATTATGAAATTATTAATTGGATTAGGCAATCCGGGGGAGGAATACAGAAACAACAGACATAATGCTGGGCATATGCTTGCCGACTCGCTAGTGAAAGGTGAAATGGGAAAAGTGAAAAGTAAAGATTGGAAAATAGAGAAGACGGATACCTATATGAATGAGTCGGGGAAGGATGTAAGGAAACTTCGTGACTACTACAAAGTTTTAAACGAAGATCTTTATGTCGCTTATGATGACTTGGATATTTCTCTTGGGAGTTACAAAATTTCAAAAGGGAAATCGCCGAGAGTTCACAATGGAGTTAGGTCGGTTGACGAGGCACTAGGCAATAGGCAATATTGGCATGTGAGGATAGGAATTGATAGCAGAGTAAAAGGACAAGAGAGTAAAAGAGCCAGAGAAAGACTGAACGGGAGAGAATACGTGCTACAGGATTTTACAAGAGAGGAGAAAAAGGTTCTCGAGAAGGTTCTTAAGGATGTTTCTGAGAGAATAATCAGTGGAACAGTTAAACAATGATACATTTAAAGATATGGCTGGTTTTGATTCTATAAAAAATGTGCTTAAAAAGTTTGATCCCAGAGGGGATCGGTTTATTTCGCGAGAGTTTCAAAAATATGCTTATGATTTGGCAGAAGAACTTGGGGATTTGAAGCACAAGAGTTTATATATGAGGCTTGCGAAGACGACTCCAAGACATATGCTTGAACGGGCAAGATATTTTGTTAAAGACGCGCAGAATGTGCAGAATAAGGGCAAGCTTTATATGTGGAAATTGAAGCAGTTAAAAGACGAAATGACACAAAAGAAGGGTGACACACAAAACGACACGAAGACCTAGCGGACGTCTTCCATCACAACGTTCTTGTTTTTGAAAACGAAGCACTCTATGTAATCTCTGATGTAGGGCTTGATGCCTTGAACTAAACCGTGTTTGAACCTTCTTCCAGAGAAAACAACATTTAAGGAATAGCTGCATTTAATTTTGCCGTGTTTTGCGATTTTTTCAGCAATATCAACATCTTCCATTGTGTTAAGATTTGGGTCAAAACCGCCTGATTTTCTGTAAACTTCTCTTTTGACTCCGAAATTGAAGCCATTGAGCCAATAATGCCCAAACGCTAGTTTATAGATGGTCATTACAGAAGGCTGCATCACATTGAAGACAAAGTTTGTTAAACGAGGACAGTCGTTGATTTTGCAGGGCCCGGTTACTGCAACGATTGAGTCTTCTCTTTCAAGTAAAGCAACAGTTTTTTTAATCCAGTCTTTAGGGACAGTTGTGTCTGCATCTGTTGAGAGTATGTATTTTCCTTTTGCAGCTTTAAAGCCAGTATGCCGAGCATGGCCTCTCCCTTTTTTCTTTTCAAGAATGATCTTCAAGTTTAGTTTATTCTTGAATTTTGAAGCCACGTATGAGGTTTTGTCGGTTGAGTTGTTGTCCACAACAATAACTTCATACAAATCTTTTGGATAATCTTGTAGGATAAGTGCCTGGAGGCATTTTGGGAGTGCCTTTTCCTCGTTGTAGGCAGGCACTACGACGGAGACCATGTGGGTAGTATACAATATTTGGATATGATTATATCTATGTTTGGATTTTCAGTACTTATGGCCTTTATTGCGGCGGAGCTTGAGATACAAATCGAGGGTAAAGATGGCTGGGCGAAAAACCTTCCGACTTGGAAGGTCAAAAACAGTTTGACTCGTTTTATTTGGGGGGAACAGCCAATAACTGGATACCATGTTTGGTTTTTGCTTTTTAACCTTGTTTGGTCGCAGTTTCCTTTTGTAGTTGGCGTTCCCTGGACCTTAGGTTTGGAGCTTCAGATATTGTCGATAATGTTTTTTGCAATTTTAATGGAAGATTTTTTCTGGTTTGTTTTGAATCCAGAGTTTGGTTTCAAAAAGTTTAATGCGAAGCATGCAACTTGGCATTTAAGGTGGATGTTTGGGGTGCCGACGTGGTATATTAAACTCACTCTAGTTATTATTGCTCTTCTCTTGGTTGGTGGGTTTTTAGATTGATATGCTTCACGGAAACTACATAGATTTATTCATAGTGTTGATTGTCGCATTCTACGTCCTTGAAGGAATAAAGCGGGGGTTTTGGGCATTGGTTGGGGATTTGGCCTCTTTTTTTGGATCTATATTTTTGGCATTTAGACTTTATCCATTGGCTTCAAAGTTTTTGATTGCAAATTTCACCTTGCCGCATTCGTTCGCAAATGCAATTGGGTTTATTGCTGTGGCTTTTCTTGCCCAAACTCTCGTAAGCATGCTTGTCTTTCGCGTTTTGGCGACAGCCTTGCCTAAAAAGCTTCTAAACGCGTATTGGACGCGCCTTGCTGCCGTTCTTCCGGCAATCTTGGATTCTCTTGTTTTAATTTCAATTGGATTGACTTTAATAATCTCGCTTCCTGTCAACCCCAAAATTAAAGTTGACATACAAGGCTCAAAGCTTGGTGGCCCGCTTCTTAGCCGCACACAAAAAATAGAGAGTGCTTTATCTTCTGTTTTTGGAGATGCAATTGCCGAGGGTATTAACTTCATAACTGTTAGGCCTGAGTCGGGAGAGAAAGTTGATATTCCGTATAAGCCGAAAAAACTTAGTGTGGATGAAGTTTCTGAAGGTAGGATGTTAGAGCTTGTAAATGCTGAGCGGGCAAAGGTTGGTGCAAAGCCCTTAAAAGTGGATTCCACGATTGTTCTTGTCGCACGGGCACATTCCCAAGACATGTGGGAACGTGGATATTTTTCTCATGCAAATCCTGATGGGGAGAGTCCGGCTGATAGGATGGCCCGTGGGGGAGTGAAGTTTATCGTTGCCGGAGAGAACTTGGCTCTTGCGCCGACAGTTGAGACGGCGCATGAGGGTTTGATGAACTCTCCGGGGCATAAACGAAATATTTTGGATCCGCAATTTGGAAGGATTGGGATTGGAGTTATTGATGGGGGAATATACGGGAAGATGTGGACGCAGAATTTTGCGGATTAGGTGTATACTGAAGGTGTGATTAATAAGAAAGGCTTTCTTAAAAGTATTTGCAGAGAGGTGATTGCTCCAGAGCCTGATGTGGTGTTACCGTATGTGGGGAAATGGACAGCGGTGACGTTTGATGGCAAGAAGGTGGTTGCCTCAGCAAAGTCTCTTGAGGTTCTACTAAAAAAACGACAATGGGCAGATAAGGAAGAGGTAATTCTGAGCTGGATTCCACCTTTGGACGTTCAGCTGGTTCCTGCCACATGGCAAGTTCAAGGTTAGCTTTTGAGTATTTCAGATCACGCCCATTTATTCCAGTTTGTATTTCTATTGAAAATCGGATTACCGAACCCTTTAGAGCTTTGGTTGATTCGGGTGCTGATGTAAACCTATTTCCAGCAGTAATTGGTCTGATGGCTGGAATCGATGTCAGAAGAGGGGAAGCGAGAAAAGTGATGGGAATTGGTGGAGTTGAGTTGGACACTTTTTATTGGAAAATAAACTTGGCCATAATTTCAAGGAGGCCGGAGATTTTTGAAACCGGGGCTAACTTTTGCTTTGAGCAGATTTTTCCTGTTTTAGGGAGAAAGGGCTTTTTCGATTTATATAAAAAAGTTGGGTTTTCAGAAAAGAGGGGAGTAGTTGAATTGGTGCTGTAGGTAGTGCTTATTTAGAACTTTGCGGATTAGGATAGAATAAATACTAAATTTTTACCCGGAATTTTTGGGGTTGGCTATCAGCCCTTGTTCTCTAAGATGAGAAACGACCATTTCCACAAGCACGGGTCTTCTTAAAATCATCCCTTCCTCTTTGTGGCATCCGGAAACATGGGATTTTCGACAGACATAAACTTATTTTACACCAAAATTTCCCTGACTCGCGACAAATCTTTGCAATGCATTGCGGGTAGGGTTTGTTAGATTGAGGGATAAAGCTTCTTCAAGGGTTAGCCATTTGTGTGTTTGGTGTTCGGAGCTTAAGACGATGTTCCCTCCTGTCACTTTACACACCCACGAGTGCACTTTATAAAGGTTTCCTTTCCTGTGTCCTTCTGTTATTACCATTTCTTCGAGGTGAAGTTCGGAGAGCGTCTCGATTAATAATCCTGTTTCCTCTTGTGTTTCGCGTATTAAAGCAGTTTCAAGATTTTCGCCGGGTTCAGCCTTGCCTCCTGGAATTTCCCAGTGAGACGGAGACCATGAGTCATCGGCTGCTCTTTGGACTAATAAAACCTGTCCTGCTTCATTGATAATCGCTGCTTTGCCAACCTCGATTATTTGTCGGTGAGGAATTTCGGGTGTCACTCGTGCAATTATATAATGAGCATGCAAATGAGGCTTAAGAGGAAGTTTTTTGAGAGAGGGGCAGAGGAGGTGGGGAGGGATTTGCTGGGGAAAGTGCTTGTGAGGGAGATTAGGCCGCCTTCGCCAGGGGCTACCGCGAGCCGAAGGAAGATAAGGGCGATTATCACGGAGACGGAGGCGTATGTAGGGGAGCATGATTTGGCATCTCATGCACGGTTTGGGAGGACAAAAAGGAATGAGGTTATGTACGGGCCGGCCGGCACAGTTTATATGTATTTTATTTATGGAATGTATTGGATGATGAATATTGTGACAGGTAGAGTAGGAGACGCCCAAGCCGTATTGATTAGGGGGATAAGAACCCCTGACGAGAACCTTGCTGTTGGCGCAGTAAGGGTGATGGACACGCTCGGACAGGGGGAAATGAGGGAGATCGGGGGCCCTGGGAAAATTGCAAAACATCTTCATTTGGATAAAAGTTTATACGGAGAAGACTTGGTAACGAGTGATAAGTTGTGGGTAGAGAGTAGTGGGAAAGGGATAGGTGGTGGGAATATTGTGGCGATGCCGAGGATTGGTGTATCTTATGCAAAAGATTGGAAAGATAGGCCGTTGCGGTTTGTTCTAGAAAAGAAAGAAAAGTGATACATAATTATATAGTTAAAATCATATATAAGTAGATGAATACATTTGAGAAGATTAGAAACCAGGCAGCGAAGATTCCGGAAGGGAAAGTTTCAACATATGGCGATGTTGCAAAGGCTGTAGACCTTCGCGATGTGCGAAAGGTCGGTTGGGCGCTGCATCAGAACAAAGACACAGAAAGCTGTCCTTGCCATAGGGTTGTAAACAAAGACGGCAGAGTTGCACCAGGATATGCTTTTGGAGGGCCAAATGAGCAAAGAAGGAGATTAGAAGAGGAAGGGGTAGGTTTTATAGATAAAGAGTGTGTGGATTTGGAGAAATATCGTTGGAATAATTTCTAATTTCTAAATTCTAATTTCTAAGTAGTAAGCAACTACTTAACTCTGTGGGACTTTACCGAGTAAGAACCTGCGCTAGTCGCGCAGAACCTTGTAATTGCTTCGTCAAAGCACTACGCAATTGTAGAACTTTTTTGCACAAGCAAGGTAAGGAAATGCAAAAAAGCGCAGTATCACTTGCGTGATACATGATGCGATTTTATAGAATAAAATAGCATCAGTGCTCCGAGGATGGCAAAAACTGCAATAAACGCGCTTCGTTTGTAGAGTTCTTCTCCGACGTAGAAAAATAATGCGTCTGGAAGAAGGGCAAGGGCATTTGCAAAGAAGAAGGTTTTGAAAGATATTTTAGACAACCCTGCAACGTAGCTTACGAAATCAAAGACAGGAGCAGTAAGGAGCCTTAAACCCAAAAAAGCAAAGAATTTTGTCTTTTCGTTAAATCTTCCTTCCCATTCCTGGAGTTGTTTTATTGGGACAAATTTCCTTGCAACTTTATGCCGATATTTTCTTGCCAACAAAAACGCAATTGAAGTTCCGGTTAAAACCCCAATCGAGGCAAAGATAAATGATTGAAACCAGCCTAAAATTGGGAGGAGTGCCAAAGAAATAACTCCGCCGGGAATTGGGGGGACAACGGTTGATAAGGTTCGCCAAAGAACGATAACTACTGGGGCAACAAAAGGATATTTCTGGGCAAAGTTTTTTAAGGCTTCTATGTTGTTGGGGAACCATAAAAGGAGGAGGGCAAGGCCTAAGAGGGAGAGGGTGGCAGTAGTTGTTGCAATCGTGAGGAAGCTTTTTGAACGCATGGTTTATTTTATCCGAATATGTTCGAATGACGAAATACTAATTGAGAATTGGAGTATCGCTCTTGGGTATTTCTTTCGCTTTTGCTATTTTGTTCTTTGCGTTATACTTTTCTGAGGAGTCAAAGAAATGAACACTGACTGGAGCATGGCTTTTGTTAACGGGGTTGTTCTTGCTGGAATAGTGGCGGTTATTATTGGGATGATTGCTGTTTTTAGCAAAAGGAAAAGATGATTACTTGGGATCTTAGTACAGCGGTAGCTGTGGCGGGCTTGCTCGCAATTTTAAGCTTTTTTTTAGTGTTTTTGGTTTTTAAGAAGAAAGATTGAACAAGGGAATAGAAAAAGCCCGCGGGGTTGAGGAGCGGAAATGAATTTCGCTACTACTTGGTCCTGCGGGCTTGTGGTGGATCAGCTCGGCCGACCAATCACCAAACTCAGCTTGGTGGGTCAGCGAGTGGTGTCTCGGAAAGGGCTTCCTCCTCTTCTCCTAGGCGGCTGATGTCCAGCTCGTTGTTTCCCAAACTGACTTTAAAGGTTCCTTTGTCGCGATCGAGTGTTAACTCGATTTGGTCTGCCAGTTTGAAAGTAAAGCAAAACCCATTCTCGTTGTCACTGGTCTTGCGTATGACGCGTACCTCAAGCGATTGACCACTGATTTGGAGTTTATCGTATCTTCCGAAGAGGTCTTCGAACGTTTCGTCGACCGGGTCGCTTTTC
>ERZ1292623.2783-Hain-H51-01um-R1-2783-length-15338-cov-5_pt1 | contig 15338 bp, 23 predicted proteins | sample MGYA00564398_ERZ1292623 | MGnify/ENA primary metagenome ERZ1292623 (study PRJEB36523, sample SAMEA6512633) | groundwater metagenome | collected 2019-01-07 | study: AquaDiva: Metagenomics assemblies of 32 groundwater samples
TTAAATTGCCAATCTCAGTTTGCCCCGTACCCACACTTGATGTTTGTGAATTTACTGTCTGAATTACCGAAATAACTGTAGCCCGTAAAGTATTGGTCGTTAATGTTTCGGTTACATCATCTTCTGCGGTTTGCGTTGCGCCTTTTGAGGCATCAAGAGCATCTTGGTTCACGTTATACCAGGATGTGGCATAAACATCTAAGTTGTCACAGAGCCCTCCCATTGTCACGGCAACAGTGTTTGAACCGGTAGATGGAGCGAATTTATGCCATATTTCCGTACGTTCATATCCCTGATCGGCTGCGATACTGGTATTGGTAATTGAACTACCGGCATAAGTAACATTACTTACTGTGCGTTGGGATAACGTAGCATCTCCTGGGGCAATTAAAACGGCAAGGAACCGCTCCGCATTTGATCCCGCATTATGCGCGAAAGAAGCGGAGCTGACATTAGCTAAATGCCCTGAATTGGAATTTTGGTTAAGTAGTGCGGCCATAATAAATCATCCTGTTTAATTTTTGACATTTCCACATCGGTTAATTCTTTTTGCGGAATAATATTATTTTTAGCAATATTATAATATTCATCTTTTGCCGTCTCTATACGATATATTCTACCATCCGCCATAAGAAATTCATGGAAATACTTTCTTTCAATAGGAGAAAATGTCACCTCCTGTAAATCAAGAACTGCATTTTTCTGTTTTTCATTAAGTGTATTCCCGTTATTTTTCTGCTCACGCCGGATAATAAATCTACCGCTTTCGGATACCGCATATTGTCCGACATCAATATCTCCATCCGGCGTATTAAATTTACAAGTTTCATATGATCGATACCATACAGATTTTGTCATATGTTTCTTTTTCGGAATTTTTTTATCATTCATCAAAATACCCATGAAACTCTACGGATTATTCTTGAAACCGTAGGTTGCGGAATCCCTTTATACAACTAAAAAACGATAACTAGACTATTGCAAGTTTCCCGTCATTCGTCAAAATACATCAAGTGACCTCCAATTTGCGATACAACGCCGCTTAAATCAAATTTCTCAATCACAATCGCCGCCTGGGCCGCAAGCCCAATATAAACAGGCGCATCAACCGCTCCGTTTTCAACCCATCCTCCCCCTGGATTAATATTGATACCTAAAGAGGCATTACCCGTAAAATACGTCGCACCGGATTTGATATTTAATCTAACCGTTGCATTTGAGTTTAAAATTAATTTTGTAATATAAAAAGAATTGGTTGGCACGACAATAGTCGCAATTGAAGATGTAGCAAAACTTAAATTTTTGGGAATAAGCGTTTTTAAAGTTCCGGCATTTCTTGTTATTGCGGTAACAAGTCCGATAAAGCCTTTAGAATCGCTAAGAGAGACATTGGCATTAATAGCATTTGCTACATTTACCGTCGCAAACCCTATGCTGTTGACCGAATTATTTAAAGTAACATTACTATTCAGTTTTATAGTATTTTGTGTGCCTATATCTATAGTGGTCAAGCCTATATAAGCCGCGCCTATGGATAAAGCCGGAAGACTGCCCCCAATGTTTACAGAGGCCAGCCCTACATAATTAGCTCCCGCGGGTAAATTCCCGCCGATATTCACGGATGCAAGCCCGATATAATTTGGAGATGGCGCTAACGTATGCAGTCCGACGGGAGTATTTGTGGTAAGCCCGATATATTTATCCGAGGCATTAAGCGAGACATTTGCGTTTATTGTATTATTAATATTAACAGTCGCGTTTCCTGCAAAAGAGGTAATCTGATTACCCACGTTATCCATTATGAAGACTTTTTTGCCATCCAAGCCCCCGATACGGGCATGTTCCTCAAGCGATACTGCGGGCTGCACGTTGCCTGTATGTGTATTTGCCATAATTAAAGAGGTTTAAACAATGCTATCTCCTGATCTATTCTTTTTTTCTCGGATATAAGCCTTGTATAACGATGTAACCTGCTTAAAAGCTCTAACCCTATATGCGGCTCACCCAAATCTCCGATAAGTTCTTTGATTTTTGACATATGATCTAATTCCTCATTACTGTTGGTTACTTTTTTAGCCCAGTCCGATAAATAGCTTATCTTTTCTGCTATTTTTGTATCCCGCCTGTCAATATCTGAAATACGCAAAAAATCACACATTCTGTGATATGAGGAATGATCCAAAAAGGTTAATGCGTCATTCCGATTTACATCTACTTCTTTTGGTTCTAACTCCGGTTCTTTGTCTGCCTTAAATGGTACTCGATCACTCATAAATACGAAAAATCCGCAAGAGATATTTTTCTCTTACGGATTCTGTCTTTCTAAAGATTCAAATCGTTTTGTTATTTATACTACTTTATAGAGTACTATTAGTTACAAAAAAAGTCAATAAACTTATTCTATTAGAAATTGGCGAATTTTTTTCCTAAACCATTCAGATACAGTTAGGCCAAGAAGAATAAGTTTTGAACGCATTAATATATAATCTTCTTCGAAAACGTATAAAACAATTCTCTTCATTTTTTTAGATTGAGTCATAATTCGATTTTTTCAATTTCATGCATAAGAGCTTCTTTATCTGTTTCCAATAATTTTATTATATCAAAGATTTTCTCACTAAATCCCGCAAGTGCATAAACATGATCTTGAGGAAATTGCATGGTACCATATCCCTGTAAATCAAAAGAGTAAATAAATGGATTCGCGCCTGTTCTTTGTTTATAAGCATTAAAATTTTTAACAGGCGTAATATTGCCAATCCACCCTTGCATGTCCGATAATATAAAAATTCTGTCATATGATTTATTTGCGTGCTCAAAAATTGCGTGAAAATTAGTGCCTCCGGACGTGAAACGAATACTTTTTGCGAGGGTTAAAGTACTATCAACCGGATTTAGCGTAATATATCGGGCGTCATCTGAAAAAACCATTAAATCCGCATTATTTGATTTATAAAGAACTGCCGCAAATAATGCGCCTATCGTGGCCGGCTTGCCGGCCATTGAACCTGATACATCAAGAACCACAAGGGTATCACCGGCAAATTCAGGGACATTCCCGACTGCTTTATCAAGAGCAATATTTAAAGCCTGTAAAACTTCTCTTACTCCGCTTCCATTAAGTTTCTCTATTTCGTCAATAGCAGTTAAATACCGGAAAGGCAAAACTAAAGATTTTCTGATTATATCTTCATTAGTTAAAAGTTGTATGGACTCCGAAATTATCTCCGGCGCTTGTTCAATAATATTTCTTAAATTTCTAAGTAAAGCAAAATAACCTATTTTCCGTTCCTTGATAAGTTTTTCCCATACTTGCTTTTTTTGTTTTTCATCTCCTTTAGTTGCCGTCATTTGCGTTTCCCATGTTTCGGGAATTGGAAGTGTTCCTTTTATAAGCTGGCTGATTGGCCCAGTATTCTTTGGATGAACAAGCCTAGCTATATCTACAAGAGATATTGCTTTATTATTATTTTTATATTTAGCTAATTGGTAGGAATCGAATCTTGTTATTGCTTTTGCAAACCCTTTTCTAATTGCGTGAGTTAATTTCATGCCTGTTATTGCTTTATAACACGCAAGTATTTCAGTCATATCATCGGGCCGGTAAATAATTTTATCAAAAAAATCCTTTGCCCAGGTCTCACCTTTAACTCGTTTTGCAAGTTCCCCTGCAACGACATGGGTAATTGATCTCATGCCAAATTTTGTCCTTGCAAATATAGCAGCTTTTGCCACGAATTTTTTATCAGGCATAGAATCAATAAGGCTTGATACTTCATGAAGTGTTTCATCTTCTGATCTGTAATATTGATTTTTAACAAAAGAGGTCAAAAGGATAGATAAAAAAGCAAGTTTGGGCTCCTGGCTATATGCTTGCCCACCTGCCTTATTAATCGTAATGGTATTGGTAGTTACATTAAATTTCGCCATAAATAAATGTTTGAAGAAAAATTGAAGAGAGTAACAAGCGTGCTGTATACACCAATCCGCTCGATCCGAAATCGAAGTAACTCTATTTCTCGTCATTCAAACAATAATTTCAAATAGAGAGAAAAATTAAGAGAGTAATTTTCATCAATCTGAAGTAACTCATCTTATCATCATCTCTAATGTATTTATATACCATAGTGTATAAAATATCAACTAGATATTTATAAATAATTAAGCTTCAATCGTTTATTTTCCTGAATTTCATTTAAACATTTCATAAAATATTTCGAGGATTCGGGAAATTTCTCATGCCACTTATCCCCTTCAAGTCGTGGGTGATGAATTGCCCGAAATTGCAAACCATGATCTATATAGCACTTATAGCCTATCTTTGTTAACCGACAGGCTAAATCTTTCTCGCTCCAACCTGGAAAACGATCCCATATTTCATCAAACCCTCCAATTTTCCTTACCCCTTTCATTGGCAAAGAAGCAATACAAAGTTCAAAATCCCATGGCGCTATTTCTTCAAACTCTCCTGTGTTTTTAACTTTAGGATCAGTCCAGATTAAATGTTCAGGTTTGCCATTCTCCATTTTGTCATAATGATGACCCGCGAAAGACACCAATTTCATTGGATAACGTACATAATATCTCCAAAGCCATTCCAGCGTATCAGGAGGGAAATATAATCCATCGACAATTGACACAAAAAGTTCTCCCTGAGCTTCTTTCAGGCATTTATTCCAGGTAGCGTTTAACGTATAAAAACCCCAATCTTTCTTAGGAGGATCTTTTACCCAAATACCAAAACCGAAATCCTGCGGAGAACCTACAATCCACTCATAAGAATCGGCAGGAAAGGTTTGTCTGCTTAAACATTTTTCGACAATCGCGAGCATGCCTTTTCTAACGCTGGGAGTAATTACGGAAATTTTCATATTTACCCCCATTGAAGTTTAGAAACCGACATATCAGGCGGTATATTGCCTGTAAGCTTTCCATGATCCCCAAATACTGCCATAATAGAGCCCGAGTCTTTATATGCTCCTCTTCCCATACATTCATCACAAGCTTGCCCGTTTTTTCTTTCTATACAATCAAAAGTAGTTGGTTCCCAAACCTGATGAGGAAGGTTTTGTACGACGCAAACTCCAATATGGATTCTCCACTTTTGATTAATTAAACAACACTCAGAATGATTACAAATAAAACCGGGATAGAGTATTCTTGCTATCCATTTCGGAGGCTTTTTTAAAAGATATATTTCTATTTTATCAATCTTTGACATATTTATATACTATATTACCTGTATTTTCCTCGCTTGTTCTTGTCGGTAAAATAAGCGACATGCCATGAGCGATATTTGGAGTATTTATAAATAATTCACCCTGCTTACTTAGCACTTCCTGACATCGTCTGATAAATTTAGGCATAAGAAATTTTAACGGGAAATTATATCCATCGAAAATATCAACAATAATAAGATCATAAGATTCATTATGTTCAAATACATATTCAAAAGCATCCGCAATAACAATATTTATTTTAATATCTCTTAATCCCATATGTTCAATTGCAGCGTTTACGATCTCCTGTGATATTTCCACGCCCGTAATCTTACTATCAGGATACCTTTCAAGAAGTAAACGCGCAATTGTCCCGCCGCCAACGCCAAGCAGCAATACAGTGTCCGGTTTTTTATCAGGTATCATCATCTGCCAATACCCGTCTTTTGGGGGGGGCCATGAGGATTGTGGTAATCCATCCACGCTTAAAGTTTTCCCTTTAAAAATACCAGTTAGATCGTGTATTGTAATCATACTATTTCAAAGCGGGGCAAAGGAATTATAAATTTAGTCCCCGTTTTTCTTAACTCTTTTTCCCGTTCAAGAATCTCATCCTTAAAAAACCAAGGTAAAATCAGACCGTAATCGGGCTTATCCGCTCTTGCCTGTTCTTCGGAAATAATCGGTATTCCTAAAAACTTTTTCCCGACTTTTACAGGATTTCTTTCAACCGCCGCTTTTATTAAAGTATTGTCTAAATTACATGCTTGTAGCAGAGAGTTACCACGAGTGCTGCTTCCGAAAATATATACGATTTTCCCATCGGCAACGGCTTTTTTTACAAAATCATTAATTTTTTTAACAGCTTTTTTAACTTTCATACCAAAAAGCATATAAGTAAATTTGTTATCAAGTTTCATCCTTTTTTCAATTATCCTCATCTTTTCCACATTACTCATATGCCGGATATATGTCCTGAAAGCGCCCCCGTTTATATTATTTACCTCAACGTCAACAATTTTAAGAAAATGTTTCTCAAGTAAATACTCAAGAGACTTTAAGCTGTAATATTCAATATGTTCGTGAACAATATTATCAAAAGCTATGTTCTCAAGCATCGCGGGTAGATAATTTTGTTCGATGATAAATATCCCTTGCGGGTGAAGAATTTTTGCAACGTCCGCCACAAAAGCGTTCGGATCTTCAAGATCGTAGAAGCAGGAGATAGCAGTAATGATTTTTGCTTTCCGGTTAACTCCCTGGTCTTTGTATGCCCTCAGAAGGGCATTGTAATTGAAGTAGTCATTAATAAATAAAAGATTGTCCTGGTCTTTGTAAAACTCCGCGAACTTAGATACCGGATCAAAACCGATACGAGCTAATTCTTTGGGGTATTGTTTTAATAGAAAACCATCGTTTGAACCCAAATCGAGCACTACATCGTTTTCTAAAAGTTCAACTCTTGTCATAGCTTTTACTACTATATCTTTCAGATCAGCCTTAATTGTATTGTTAATTCCCGAATAATATCCATAATTATCATTATAAAGAAGTTCGGGAGGGGTAGATTCTTTTAACTGAACCAAAGAACATTTTTGACACAATACGACAGTGAGAGGATATGTTTTCTCAGGTTTCCCCTCAGTACGAAATTCCGCAAGATATTGCTCTCCAAAATCAAGAATTTCTTTTACATTATCCGATTTGCAAATTCGACATTTAAAATCCTTCATAATAAGGTACTTTCATCTGCTCAGGAAACTCTTTGGCAAAACCCTCGTCCGGAAACTCTCCCCACTTTTTTTTAAAATATTCATAATTTCTTTTATTATTCTCTTCCCGTTCCGGTATAAGTTTTTGCGTAAAGCTATGATGGTGTTGATACACTGCTTTATTAGTATATGCCTGTTTCCAACCATTATTGCGTACTCTTAGCCAGTAATCGTAATCATCGTAAGAATTCAGGAAATTTTCATCATAAAACTGAGGCCAACTAATTTTCTTCTTAATAACAAAAAAGGATGATGTACACCACCGCTCTTTTCCTATTAGAGTAATTTCGCGACCATACGAAAAAGGAACATCATAATCAGTCATCTTAAAATGACAAGAATATATCTTGTCATCCAGTGCAAATATTTCTTTTGCCACTTCCTGCCAGTTTGGAGAAATCCTGGTATCATTATTCACAATCCCGATTAATTTAGTCCTATCAAGTTTCAAGCCTTGATTTACCGCTTTCGCATAGCCCAGGTTTTCTTTATTACGAATATAAATATCCGCCATGGCACGTAAATATCCACCTCCTATGGTTGAAGCATTATCTATGATAAATAAATTAACTTCACCTAAAGAATTTATCGCGTTTTTAGTAAGCTGTAATAACTCTTCATTAATTATAAATACCGGCATTATTACTGTTATATCTTTCATAATTTATTCGCTTGCTATTTGTAAAAGGATAGTCGCGTGGCATGGAACTATTTTGCCAAATTTGTCCTTTAACGGGCACCAACAGCTTAAATTTTTACCCTTTAATTCTTTTTTAATTAACAAATAATAAAAAACATCAATTATTCCCTTTTTGTTTATATCCTGTTCAAACATCTGTACCGCTTGTTCCCGTCCATATTCCCGCCAATCATAAGGATTCCCCCACTTTGTCGGCCTGGAAACTAAAATACATGGTAAACCATTTATTTTTTTAGATTCTTTCTGTAAATTGAATCCTTTTTTACGTTTCATTTGTAAACGTATCGGTTTCATAACACTTACCCGTTCTTTTTATAATTACTTCTTTTTCTTCAGAACATTTTTTACAGGTAAAAAGTTCCGCAATATATCCATATAAATGATGATTCGTAAAACCATAATGGTAACACCCCTCAGTTGTTTTATCTAAATCAAAAAAATTATGTCCGAATATACAGCTTAACATATTAAATCTTCTCCCAAAAACTCAACGCTATATTTAACTTTTTATACTCTTCCCAATCCCAATCGGAGAAAATCTTTTTAAGAGGCATTTTATTCTGTTTAAATAAATCTATGAAATAAAATATACCGGGATAACCTCCGCCTTCATAAACCAAATCTTTAGTTACCGACCAGTCATGTATCGCGACTAAACCTCCTGTCTTCACTCCTGGAATAATATTCTCAAACATCCACTGTGCTATACCTATCTGCCCTTCCGGTATTCCGTCCTTATCCCAGTCGGGATCAAGAAAGGCAAAATCCAATTCCTGGGGTATTTTATCACGATTTTTGGTAATATCTGCATAGATTTCGTAATCAAGTTTATCCGGCAGCTTTCCGTTTGCCCAATGTAGTAAATTTCGTATAGTCTCCCGCCTTAAATCATCAAGCATCTCAAAGCCTATATATTTATAGGGCTTATCGTTTCGATCAAGAGCTTTGGGAGTAACCAAGGCGCTCCCGCCTAAAGATGTGCCAAATTCAAGGCAGGTATGAGGTTGTACTTCCCGCAGAAGAGAATAGAGAATTTTACTTGAGATTACATCAAGTCTATGGTCAAATTCTCCGGGGAAAGTCAAGTTCTCTTGCCCGGCATAGGTAAAAACAAGTTTTTCTATTTCATTTTTAGTTAATTCCTTCATGCTTCTATAACCTCTAAAATTTTCTCTGCGTATCTTTCCGCAGAATATTTATTTAATACATAATTTCTGGTATTAACATATTTACTTAATGACTCATCTATCCCTTCCCGTATCGCGTGAGACTCAGGATCAACTTTTATTGCCTCATCGTTTGTCAAAGAACAAGCTAATTCATTATCTCTTGTTATAACTAAGGGCACATTTGAGGCCATTGCCTCAAGCGTCGTCCTCTCCGATCCATGCCAGGCCGTGATACAAACTACATGACTTAGATTATAAAGTTGAGCTATTAATCTACTCGGAACAAGTCCGGCTATTGTATAATGGGTAACATCCTTTTTAAATCCCTGATATACGCTTTCTCCATCAGGTTGTACCACTCCGCAAGTAAGGGTTTTTAAATTCCATGTAGCAGCAAAAAGAAGGTCTTGTCTTTTCCATTGACTATACGTTGCCGGGAAAAACACGTCAAACATTTTTTCTGTCTTTCGCGGCTTGAAAAAATCAGTATCAGCGCCAAACGCGAGTATTACCTTTGGATGCACAATCTGTCGCGCGACTGCCGGACTTTCAACAAATATTGCCTCAAACTTCTCAAAATTCGCTGTATCTTGTGGATGCCCGGCACACAAAAGAGCCTTACGCGCTTTTGTATATTTCTTAATTGTGTAATTAAACGGAAGAGAACCAACACCCCATGGGATAATCCATCCCTCAAAAGTCTCTTCCGGTTCATCCCCGCCTAAATACCATTGCACCTCATGTTTTTGTCCTATTATTTGTAAGGCTTTTCGCAATCCATCCCACTGAATTCCGAATGCCCATTTTGCCGTTGAATGAGGATGAATTATAGATATTTTCATTTTAATACCTCCGCTATACGTCTTCCCGCAAAACCGTCACCATAAGGATTAGACATAAATGTTGGTAGAGATTTAAATTTTACCTCAAGCGTTTTGTAGAGCTGCTTAGGAGATACAAGCATAGCGCAATCACCTAATCCCTCTATTCTCTCAGTTTTCTCGCGTACGACAAACACGAATCTTTGTAAAGTAGGCGCTTCTTCCTGTATTCCGCCTGAATCGGTAACAATAAAGCTGGAACGTTGCATTTCGGCTATCATATCAGAATATCCTAAAGGATTAACCTTAAGAACCTGTGAGGGCAAAATAAGTTTTTCTATAGCTTGTCTGACATTCGGGTTTGGGTGTATCAGAGCTATACACACCCAGTCGGAATGCTTTTTAAGAAATTTACCTACCTGATCAAAAATAAGCGGAATATTCTCAAAATTCTCCCGCCTGTGAATTGTTAATAGAAATTGTTTTTGCTGGACTAAGCGCATATCGCGTGATATTTCTTTTACACTATCAACAACCGTATTCCCTACCTGATAAGTATAGGCATTGGTATGCGCATGTTCACAAGTATAAGTAGCTTTCTGAGTCGGCGTGAAATTAAACTGGGCAATCTGCGTGATAATTCGTCTATTAATCTCCTCAGGAAAAGGCGCGTATATATCATCAGTTCTCAGCCCAGCTTCAATATGCGCCACTGGAATTTTATGATAATATGCTTCAAGCGCAACGACCATTGCTGACGTTGTATCACCCTGAATAATCACCAATTCCGGTTTTTTCTTTATCATTAATTCTGATAGCTTTTGATGTAGTTTGATAGTTAGAGAACTCAATGATTGATTATCAGTCATTACTTCTAAATTTTCATCAACTTTAATTTTAAATTCTTTAAGCATCTGTTTCGCTAATTTATCATGTTGTCCGGTAAAAACAACATAACATTCAGGCATCTCTTTAATGACAGGATAAAGTTTTATAATCTCCGGTCTTGTACCAAAAATTATTATCTTCATATTGTTTTTTTATCAAAAGCCTGGTTTAATATTGTATAGTGCTTAGGACACGCGTAAGCAATTTTTCCTGTTAATTCCATTTTTTCATTCACCTGAATACTTGCGGGAATATAAAAATTTTCTTTAGACAAATCCTTTTTACATTTAAAACATTTTTTATATTTAATCATTTTCATACTTTACAAATTCCAAAACCAGAATAATGAAGAGGATCAGTCAAATCTTTACTTTCATATTTTTCCTGTATTTCTCTCCATGCCTGCTCCATTTCCTCATTTATATGTATATCATCAAAAAGAAGCAACGCCCCTTTCTTAAAAAATGGGGAATAAAGTTCAAGTTCCTTCTCAAGATATTCTTTTGTATGTAAACTATCAAAATAGAAAATATCCGTTTTTGCTAAATCTACCCCTTTCCAATTATCCATATCCAGATCATTGCCAACAATTGGATGAAAGTTTTCGTATTTATCAATTACAAACATAAATTCTTTCCCGTCTTCAGCAAGGGTTATGCTATAAAGTTGTGAATCAGCAGGCAATGTATGTAAGACGCAAAGACTCCACGCGCCCATAGCCGCCCCCAGCTCTACAACCTGTGCCGGTTTAAATACATCCATAAGACAAGCAGACCAAATATAATTAAAACATCCGTTGACATTGAGAATATCATCCCATAAAGCCCCGTCATAAGGAGGCTTTATACCCCGCAGCGCGGGCATTAATCCCTCTGTTCTGAATGTTTTTGTACGTTTAAAAGTTGCATCAATAATTTCATCGAGGTTCATAGAGATTACCATCTTCGTAACTTCAGGAGAAAGGCCTATAATTTACTTACTTCATCAATCGTAGGCATTCTCCCCCGTGACGGATCATAGTTTTTTTTAATATACTCGGCATTGACTCTTTGCGCCTCGCAGCAAGGAGTCGTTTCTTTCTCTCCGTTAGCTTTTAGATAGCCGGTTGGAATAAGCAACTCTTTTGATTTACAAAATTTACAAATAGGCATTATTTATCAGCCTCCTTCTCACATCGTATGCTTGATACCTGATTGTTATTTGATTCGGATTTTATACAGACGATTTTATTCCCGTTGACAAATATCTCCGAAAAAAGCCATGCTAAAGATAGTATAATTAAAATAAGCCCTATTAAAATCCCTATATAGAAATATTTAGTTTTCATTTTTTAAACTCCTCCGTCCATGAAAAAGCAATTTTTGACCATTCAAATTGCTTTGCCCATTGCGTCATTTCCTGTCTTTTCTCCTCACTCATCGGGTTTTGTAGAGCGTCAATTAATTGTTTCTTAAATTCGTTTTGTACCTCTTCATCGAATATATCCCCTTCGATCTTACGACCAAACTGCACTGTCTCTTTAAGCGCAGCATAGTTTATCACAACCGGCTCAAGGCCTAAATATTGGCTTTTAAGCGCACTGATACAATTGATCTCCGAAAAGTGGGTAGGGTATGCAAATATCGCGCATGAACGCATAAGCTTTTCAACATCCGGTTGAGATAAACGTCCATAATCAGTTATTCCGGGCTGCTTCATCATTTCAAGCATTTTTTCTTTCCATTGCATTGCCCCCTGATTAGTATTCTCATACATCCTGTCAAAGATAGCGAAGCCATAAGCAATATACAGCTCTGCCTCCGGTACAGCTTTTTTGACATCCGGCCACATCTTTAAAAGATGTTCTAAGCCTCTATCAGGGCTAGAGGTATATATTATCTTATGATAATTTCTATTCATTTTAATCAACCCCATTTGAACTCAAGAAAATTTTTGAATCCGGTACATGTTCTATGTTACTTCTATGATACTTGCTAAGTACAATAAATTTTGTTATTTTCTTAATCCTCTCTTCTGTAAAATCCAATCCATTGAGTATATCGTGTGCCCAGAAATATATTTTTTTAGCTTTAAGCGGCGAGTCAATAGCCCCCAACTGCCGCCACACAATCAGAATATTAAACATATCAAGAATATTAGCTTTATAATATGGCAGATATTTAACTCCGTTATAATCTCCCTCCTCTTGCGGATCAGCATAAACTGTCACTTTCCAATTTAATTTAGTTAATTCCTCTGCCATTCTTACAACTGCAATTTCGCTTCCGCCCACAAAAGCGTTTCCGTCTTTTAATGAATCTGGCGTCCAGTTAGTAAACTGCGCCCCACAGTAAATTGCTATCTCGTCCTTCCCCCATATCTTAGGTGGAAAATTTTTATTGCGTAGATCAATAACCGCCGGTACCTGCTCCGATATTCTCGGCACAGCCTGAATAAGCGGTTTGAGTTTATGATACTCTCCCGTCTTTTTCAGATAATCGGCAAGCGTTACTATTACTCTTGACACCTCTCTTTGTTCACGCAAAGCGCTTGCGTTTTCATAAATCTGTCTTATATTTGGGTTATCCGGAGATAACTCATACATTTTAAAAGCCGCGGCCCATGCCTCATCAACTTTACCCATAGCGGCGCTACAAACATAAATAATCTCATGCTTCAACCCCTCACGCTCTTTCGGGTTTTGCACAAGAGTACCCTTGCGCGTTGGTATTGAATCCGCTATTTTTGTCCAAAATAACGCTTTCTCATAATCTTTTTTTACAACATAAGATTGAGCAAGACTTAAATAAAGCATCGGGTCATTTGGCTCTTCCATAAACCCGTTCATTACCGCTTTAATGGCGTTATTTAACTCTCCGTTTCGTCTATAAAGCTCCGCCAAATAATCACACGCCTGCGCTCTCTCCTGCGGCCAGCCGGACTTATGCTCTCCATAAAGATAAGCAAGCATTAAGGGAATAGCCTTTTTATCGGTATCAGTTGTTCTTATATCAACATACGCTTTTGCTAAGTAATATAAATGCCGGGGATCTTTTCCTTTTGATTGATAGACAGCCAGTTCAAGATTTGGTAAGTTACGGGTTAAAGAGTTTACTCTATCCTCGTTCGTTGCCAAGTGCATGACGGCGCAATCGTAGTTATCTGATTTATTAGTTGGTACTTGCTCAATAAGCGTTTCATGAATCGGCGCTATCCATTTAAACTTGCCGGTATTGCGGGTTAGACGCTCACGCAGATGTTGAATGACAATATTTCTGATTTTCCACTGTTCAGGAGGAAGAGCAGGATCTTCCTGAACGTCAACCTGATATAAATAATCAAAGTAGAATCCTTCAATCTTTTTTTCATCCCCTAGTTTTAAGACACTTTTAAGCTTCTCCCCGCCTAGAAATACATCGTCCGAGTCCAGCCATAAAATCCAGTCATACTCTTTTGGCACTTGAGCGTAAGAAAAATTACGCGCCTCATCGAATTGAAACATTTTGGTTCCAACTTTTATTGTCGGTGTATATCCCAAAAAATCTGTTACCCATTTCACCATCTCCTCATCTGCCTTTATTCTAAAATCGCCATAGGAAATATGAGCGTTAAACTCTTTTAGCATCTTTTCCGCTTCCCAAGTCATATTAGAAGGGGAGGTTAATGTAATAAAGATATCATCAACAAAGGGAGCAATACTTTTCAGACAACGCTTAAGGTTTGGGACTTCTTGCCCTATTCCGCGAGAGATCATGGTTAAGGCAATTTTCATAATATTCTATACGGATTTATAATTATTGGTAAAGCTATTAAAAGCATAATAACTAATCCTATATACCCGGCTATTAAATAAGAAGCTAGTAAAAATACGCCTAAAAGAATAACCAAAATCAGGAAATAACTTAAAATTTCTAACCGGTCATTAATGTTTTTCATAATTCACTATAAAAAGTAATGCAAATAGCAGAAATCAATTACGCTCTGACACGGTCATTTTCGGAAACTTCTTAAACCATTCAAGAAAAAAGAGCCTATTCATTGGCAGTTCATCAGCATTATATACTTTACGAATCATAAAAATAACTTCATCGGGGATAGACAGCACATAACGCATAATCCCGCCGGTTACAGGATCAGTGGTTGAGGCAAACTTCTTTTCCTTTCTTGTTTCTCTTAGGGAGTTTACGTCAATAAGATGGGATTTATATTCATGAGGTTTTTTGGAGACCCAGAAATTAATACATTCTTCGATAACAGGCCAGGGATTTGACGCACTCCTCTCTTTTAATTTTAATACTTTTTCAACCCATGCAATATCATTTGTGTCAATTTTTCGTGCCTGTCCGTCAAATAATTGCATAGCTTTCAAAAATGTTTATATCATAAAAGATTGTAAAAAAACAATATCTATTCTATGTTAAAATTAACAGATGAATACAAAAATATATAAGTTCGGCAAACGAGGATTTGCAGGAATGAGTAGAAAAAAAAGAACTAAAATCGCACGACTTGGCGGCCTTATAGCCAATAAAAAAGGTGTTGCTCATAAATGGAATAAGGAAGAAGCAAAAAAAGCTGGGAAAAAAAGTAAACGAAAGCCTCGCCTTGCCTAGCCTCGCCTCGCCATGCCTTGCCTTGCCTTGCCTCGCCTCGCCTCGCCTTGCCTCGCCAAGCCACGCCCCGCCTTGCCTCGCCACGCCTAGCCTCGCCGTGCCACGCCAAGCCCTGCCTTGCCTCGCCGTGCCCTGCCCAGCCTCGCCTTGCCAAGCCACGCCTTGCCTCGCCTTGTC
>ERZ1292623.1490-Hain-H51-01um-R1-1490-length-22504-cov-6_pt1 | contig 15337 bp, 13 predicted proteins | sample MGYA00564398_ERZ1292623 | MGnify/ENA primary metagenome ERZ1292623 (study PRJEB36523, sample SAMEA6512633) | groundwater metagenome | collected 2019-01-07 | study: AquaDiva: Metagenomics assemblies of 32 groundwater samples
AGTTGCAGAATTTAAACGAGAAGCAAAGCCCAAATAGTCGTTTGTAGAGTTAGTGTATATTTTACTGCCATAATTACTTGCATCCTGAAATTCCAATCCACCAGCAACATTAGGCCCAGTTTTCCCAAAATCATCAATAAATATAGTTCCCGGATAAGTTGCAAACCCCGCAGAATTAGCTGCCCCAACTACATGTAATTTTGACAATGGCCCCGTCGTCCCGATGCCGACGTTGCCGCCAGTGAATAGAGCCGAATAAGTGGCATTGGAAAAAGTCGGAGTGCCGGTGAATGTGTTAGCGGTTGTTCCCGTTTGAGTGTAACCGCCGTTCACCGTGAGTCCCGCGAAAGTCGGAGAGGAGGTAGAGTTTATCTGCTGGGAAAGGGTAAGCGTATTGCCCGACAAAATTAAAGAAGGGGATGGAGAAACCGCAAGGGAAGTGGAAGCGATGGGGATGGGAAAGGAAATTGCTCCCTGATAATCCGTTCCCGCCACCGCATTTTGGAGGGTGTTCAACGCCGTCCATTTAGCGAGCGAGCCGATGGTGGAAGTGCCGAGAATGAAGGAGCCGGAGATGTCGGGGAAGGTGAAGGTGCGAGGGGCTGTCAGTGAAGCGAAGTTGAGTGTTAGCCAGCTCCCTCCACCGCCACCCGAATCAAGTTGCAGAGTACTTGTGGCGATTGAATTGATGGTTATGATGTCATTTACATAGCCAGTATCCGAATACCAAACAATGTCACTGACGTTCGATACAAAATAAACACTATTGGTTCGCAATGCGCCTCCTATCGTACTATCCGTCCCATCCCCCGTAATCGTGGAGGTGGCCGAACCCGGAACGATAAGAGGACTGACTATCCCCAAGTTTATGGTTTGCGGGGAAGAAGTCGTAAAACTAAGTCCATTCTGACCGGCAAAGGTATATGCGGTCGAAGAAAGACCGTTGATGGTGGTGGTGGTAAAAGAGGTGGCGGTGGCATTAATAGTGATTGCGCCGGTGGAAGTGGAGATGGTCACGCCCGTCCCTGCGGTCAAGAATGCGGGAGTATACACCGAACCCGCGCCGATAAGAAGCTGGCCGGAAGAAGGGGCAGTGCCGGTGCCGGTTCCGCCTTGATATGGAAAAAGAAATGAAGCACTTACGCCCAGAGGCAATAATAAGATTCCTAAAATTAAGAGTGTATTCTTTATCTTGATTAGTATCATCGAGTTTTTCCTGAAGTTATTTTTGCCATTTGATCTCAAGTTTTGAACCGGTCGGCGGGGCGGTTACGAAAGTATATTTATTCGCGGTGTTCGTGTAATCTTCACCATAACTCATCGGCGCTCCTTGGTTGAGCCGTATCTGTTCGGAATTCTTAATAGGCGAACCCGAAACGTAGAAATCCTTGTTCACCCCGTCAATCACGCCAGTAATTGATTCCGTACCAGCTAGATTCGGACTAGTGGCGATTACCCATTTAATCTTGATTCTCTTGCCACTAGCCGGTCGCATTAAGTTTGGTTGTTCTTCTTTTTTAACTTCCTTGATCGGTTCGGGTAAAACAATCTGCGGGGCGGGCATATTCTTGACTGCGTTCGTGAGTTCCGAGATAAGCCGTTCCACATTGGAGTCGTCTTTTCCCGCAATTATTGTAAGCAATCCCATCATTTCCTTATGACGCGCTATCTCCATTTTATCTTTTTTAATCATCGCTTCTTTTTCCATATCCATCATTGCTTTTACCATATTATCCTTTGCTAGTGCCATCATCTCGTTCATTTGCCCGTGGCGGAGAGCGTCCATTCGTTCTTTCCGCGCGAAGATACCCTCAATGGCAGAGATAAATTCAGTAATGAGCTTATTATTTTCTCCTGTCGCCGTGAGAGATTTGATGAATTCGCCGAATAATTTGGTTATCTCGTTGTGGTAATCGTTATTATCGGCTTTTGTTTCACGAGAGGCGGACGGAGAAAAAGCCGGTAATTTTACTCGGTTGCCTTTGAGGTCATATGTGGGGATTTGTTGAGTAAACATTTTTGTTATTATAGCACGGATACGAGGTTGTTTCAATTACTTTTTAATCAATAATCTTGATAAAGCGGGTGTCCAAATCCTCTAGCGGGTTCGTATCCGCCATCACCCGTCAAATCGGCTTTTATATTCTTACTGACGCCGAAAACAACCATCAATGAAACCCAGATGATGAAGAAAACAACGCCTGCGAATGTCCTACTTTTTAGGGACATAAACATTTTCAAACTTCTTAACCGCCCCGACTCTCGTAAGTAGATCTTCCAAAGCCCTTTTCTGATCCAACTCCTTGAAATATTTTTGGGTCTCCAAATCAACTTGCTGTGGCTTAATGCCTGTAGTCGTCTTGAGAATCTTAACAAATCCCTTCAAGTCATTCCCGAATACCTGATCAAGATATGATACCCCACGAGAAGTGAATAGTGAGCGAGCAATGAGTAATTTTACTGGGTCAGCTTGGTATTGCGTGCGTGTCGCTCCGGTCTTTACTAGATTGCCGTTTCTATCCCTTGTATATATCGGCTTTTCTACCTCTATAATATCCAACATATCCTTGATGATTTGCGGGGCTGACTTGTATTCGTTCGCGGTGTACACATCTTTCAAATCCCTCTGTCTGAAACTGTCTTTACCGATGCCTATTTCAATCGGCGCTTTAATCAAAGGGTTTGTCATGCTCAACGCTCTCAATATCGGGTTAGAGCCGAAAAGTTGAGTAAACGCCTCAATAGGAGTGCCGAAAGAAGAAATGTATTGCTTCAGCCCCTCTTTGGTGTCGGGAAGTTTTACCCCGATTGATTCCTGTAAGTAAGTAGGTAGATTTTTCTTTTCTTCATCGGTTAACGGTTCCCCTATATTTCCGAAGAACCTCAATACTTGGTTTATTCTTTGCGGATTTTCACCGAGAGTTTTCAATTGAAGTTCTATGTTTTTTCTTGCGAACGAGTAGAAAGGAACAATCCTTCTCATAATCTGGCTTTCAAATTTTGTTAAAGCCCGATAGTCAAACCCTGCTACTTCCGCAAGTTTAAGAGCTTCGGGTATTGCTTTTCCTTGTCCTAATGCGGTCACATAGGCAACCGCTTTTTGCTGATGCTCAATGAATTGTCCAATCGCTCGCCCAACCTTGAAAGGAATTGCCTCCTGCCCCAATCCAACTGTCTTTACGGTTTCTTTTAATCGTTCCTTTGAGAACAACCCCGCAACGCTTTTTAATTCGCTCCCGCTTTTAAGAGCCATTTCAAAATCGGCATTATAAAAAGTATCGCCAGAAAACCTGTCTACAAACGGCTTCATCACTTCTTTGAATTTCATCGTCTTACCACCAAGCTCAACCGTTCCTGCGGGCATCTCCGCGCCCCTGCCCATTAAATAGGCAATCTTTTGCCCGATATTTATATTCTTTGGATTAAACACATCAATCCCTAATGTTTCAAAGTTCTGTATGTGTCCCGATACATAGTTTCTGATATGAAACGGCGCGAACAATCCCGTAACCGAACGCTTAAACAATGAAGTAACGGCGTCGAAGCCCGTTGCTTTAGCAAGCATATTTATCGTTTGAAACTCCGGCGAGATGGAGTCCCGAATAAGTTTCGCGTCAAACTCTCCGACATAGCCAAGTTCCTTTCCAAAGATTCCTTTTTCTTTTATGAGTTGGTAACCTGCTTTTGCCGCTTCATCTGAATTAGCAAAAGCATCTAGTTGCTTGCCATACTTTCCTACGAATCCTGAAAGAAAATCTCGCGTCATTCTGTCGGTAACAATTTGCGATTCTCTAGTGAAGAATGCTTTGGCGGGGTCAAGTTCTATGTTCTCGTTTGTGAGAAGATTCTTGAATTGTTTTCGGTATCCCTCACTTCCGACTTGTATTCCTTTTGTTTCGGTAAGAAACTTTTGTACTTTGTCGTTTCTGATGAATGGGAAATATGTTTCGTAGGGGTTTTCGGTTACACCTTCAGCGAATTTTTTACCACGCAAAGATTGTTCTCCTATCGTTTTTTGAACAAGTGGGTCGATGGATTGTGCAGTTTCTTTTGCTATTGCTCCCGCCTCTTGTGTTGTTTGTCCCGCTTCTCTTGCGGTGAACTCCGCTCTTTTCCCCGCAATCAGTTTCAACGCCAATTCTTCCCTCTGGCTTTGTGTTAAAACTCCAGTACCTAATCGGTCAAGGTTAGAAGAAGCAAGACCTAGTTTTGCACGGCTTTCTTTTGAGAGAAAAGTGAGAATATCTTGCGTTGCACCCCTACTTGCCTTATATCCGTACTGAAAAGCCCGTCCTAGAGCGTCCTGAAGCCCCGTACCAGCCATTCTAAGCCCTTGTTCAACCTCTGGGGCTACTTTGCCCACGCCCTTAAGAGCAACGCCTGTCACTCCTTTTGTAGCTCCTATTACACCTTTTGCTATCGCGCCCCCGAAATAGGTTGTGGGGTCGAGCAGAACATCCCCCAAAAAACCTATGCCGAATTTAAGTATTCCATTTTCAACACCTAATTTTTCTGCGACATCGGAAAAGTATCTTCGTTGTCCCTCGTAATCCTTTCCTGTGATGGCTGAACCGACACCTTGCGCTATTCCTTTGCCGTATTTCAAAAGTCCCGATCCGACTCCCTTTTCAGTTCCGGTCAAAATCGCCTCTGCGGGATTAAACGCTCCTAGTCCCTTGCCTACTCTTTGAAGAACCGAAAGCTTGGGAGTAGTATCGGTAATCGCCGCCGCTTCCGCTCCAAGTCCTGATTGTTGTGCTTTTGCCATCAGTCCTTCAACGGTCGAGAGATCCGGTTTGCCGGTTTGTCTTGCGATTCCCGCTAGTCCCGCCAAACCAGTACCAGCGTTTCTTTGTGCTAATGATGCTAAGGACATAATTATTTACCAAAAAGGAAGTTATGAATGTTATCAACCAATCCACCTATTTCAAATATGCCTGGAGTTTTTGGTTGTGTAGTAGTTCCATATACCTCTTGGGCTATTTTTATTGCTGTTGCCTTGTCTTTTATCGTTTCATCTTTGTTTATTTCCGCGACGACAGTTTCATAATTATTGCCGTTCTTTTGAGCGGCTACGATTAAGTTTCTAGTTTTTACTTCAGGAGTATTTATCGCCGCGACCTTCGCATTTGCTTGCGTTTGAGTATCGCCAATTATCACTCCAGCTTCGGGATACAGGTCGTTATACCTTTGAACATTGAGAATATCCAATGCTTTTTGGTCTTGGTTTTCAGTCTTCAACCCCATCCCAATCACCGTCTGACGATACTCTTTCGTAGATTGATTCTGGGTAACGCGAATTCGATTGCCTGCATTATCCGTAAATACATCTATTTCTTTATCTCCCGGAGGAGTTGAGGCAGTTACACCTGTTCTCCCGTATGCCTGCAAGTCTAAACTATCCACCATTGCTCGGTTCTCCGGCGTAGCAGTCGTATAATCAAATCCGTTCTTCTGAAGCACAGCGAGTTGAGCACGAGCGTCATCACGCTGGCGATTCTGTTCCGTGTTGAGTGCAGTGTAGAGTTGAATCGCTTTACTATATTCAAATTCCCAATTACTCCGAGCATTCGCATAATCGCTCTTCGTAAGTTCCATAAGGATAGAGAGAGTCTTGTTCTTATTATCCACCTGATCTTGCGCGAGTTGAACCGCACTTTTGGCTTGTCTCAATCCTTCGGCAGTATCGGCATCCAGCTTCACGAGCTTGCGGTTAATCACTACGCTTGAAACCGTCTCGCCTTTTATTTTGTCTGCTTCCGCAAGGATAGTATTTTCAATATCTGCTACATTCTGTTTCGCCGTCTGGAGCTCGCCCTCTGCGCCAGAGAAGTTAAGTCGGTTACTGATGTTCCCATATTCATTGACAAGGTTAGGCTGGGGTGGTGCGGATGAAATAGAAGGGGGATTATATCCTGGCACATTCCTCGTCGGCACGCCCGCGTTCTGCGGATTCGCGTTATCCGCTATTCCTTGAAGAGCATTGTAGTCTTTGGGATCTACGCCTGCGGGTACGATACCTAACTTTTGATCAGGCTTCGGAGGTGCGTTTGTCGGCCCCTGCGGCGTAAAGAAAATCCTCGGCACCCCCGCGCCTTCCAAATTGGCTTGACTACCTACAGAACCCGAAGCCATTAGGTCTGCTTCAGATAGCTTCGTTATCGGCCCGCCCGGACTGCCATAACTATTGAAATCTGTCTCCGCTTTCGCTCCTGCAGGTAATACACCTACCTCCATGAAATTCGGCCGGTTGTTTATAGTAGATTTTTTATAATACTTCCCAGAAGTAGACTGGATGTAAGACCCTTCGGCGATTGATTTAAGTACAGTAGGATTGACCATATTTTTTATTATATCAGTTTTTTATGCTTTTAACAATACGACTGTATATGTTATCGCTGAAGCACCGCCTGGAGCCGCACTTCGCGTCCCCGTTAGTATTGTTGATGAAATCGCAAGCTGGAGTTCACCAGTCGCAGGAGTGCTAGTTACTGAAGAGGTATAAAATCCGATTATTATACTCCCCGAAGTAACACTCGCCGTCTTTGAAGTATCTCCTGAATCAAAAGCCAAAGTGACAGTTTCATAATCAAGTTCTGCCTGCTTAATCGCATCATTTGTCATCATCGCATTTGTAATTGTATTATCCGCAATAGATGAGATATTTTGCAATTTATCGTCTGTGACTGATTTCCGCTTTACCAAACGGCCATCTATCCGACTCGCTCCTGGAGAATCAGGCGCGTCTTCGATAAACATTATCGGCTCCCGTTTTTCTTTATCTTCAGCCATTGGTTAGTTTTTTGGTATTATAATCGACTCCAAATTCCTCTATGGACGGCGTGCTGTTTACCGATACCGTAAAGTCAATCCTCATCCGAAAAGTCCGCGCTTCCACTCCTTCATCTACATAATACTCATTGATGGTCGTGTCTTGAACCGCCGAGCTGGTCGTTGCCGTTACTGTTCCATAATCCGCATAATACTTAAAAGTGAGTGATGTACTTGCGGGCATAGACTGATAGTTCGCCCACATCCTACCGAAAAGAGTCTTATATCGCGGGTCGGGGATAATCGCCATCGTTTCCAAATATGCCGAGGCATACTTATTGGCGACATCTATCACATCCACACCGTAATTGCTCCCGTCTTTCCAAGCGACATAAAAGATGTTTCCTTCTACTAGAATCGCCCCAATTTCTATACTTGCTACGATATTCTGCGAAATCACATACTCCGGGCCGTTCAAGACTACCGAATAATCCTTTGAATAATTTCCTATCGTATAGATCCCTTGGTCAGCCGGGTTGCCGGTTGTGTTTCCCGCGGCGGGACTGTTTGATAAGCCGAAGATTGGAATGCCTTTATAATTTCCGACCGATTGCGGATAGACCTCGCCAAACTGTACTGAAGACCAAGTGCCTGGAATTCTTTTGTATGGTCGGATATTAAGACCATCATAATAATAAAAGTTCCCCGAAATCCCTGCCTGTGCCAAAAGAGTTGTTCCGAGCCAATGAAAAGAATTTATGCCATTCTCTCTAATGGGTTCGGAGAATTGCCAACTCGTCTGGATCGTATCCCATCGAATAATTAGACAGTAATTCGTTGTAGCGGAGATTATCGTTCCTATAATCAAATCAACATCATAAGGAGCGAGGCATTTAACTCGAAGGGGTGTAATTAAATTCAACGCCGAAGCGGTAAAGGAGGCTGATGAATTGACGCTCGCTACCAAATTGCCGTCCCCGATAAATAACGATTGATTTTGAACCTGCATAGGATGAAACTCGCTGTCGGTTTTAGAAAAGGTTTGCCAGTCCGGTACCGCATTTGCCGTCCAATTCGCCGCCGAACCTAAATTAGCCACAGGCATACGATGAAGTCGGCTCTGGGTCGCCCAATAAATGTAAGCATTGAACTCCGCCGCGCCATAGCATCCCGCAGTGCCCGCCGCCGGTGCGGTCGTGTAAACCAGAGTCCACACGCCCGCCGCGCTCCGTTCCCAGATTTTCCCGTCCGTGTAAGAGAACCAAATCTGAACACCCGTAGAAACGCTGACCGATACCCGACAAAATGCCGTTACTGTAGTTCCGCTATCTTTTTTGAGGGCTTGATTGACGGAGATCTGCCCAGGAGTGTCGTGGATGTTCAAGCCGACACATTTGAGGAGCGCGCCTTTTATCCCACGGAATTGAGAATCTGAAATCCCAGAAAAGTTTCGAAATCTAATATCTGGCATATTATTGGATTATAATTCTATAAACATTCCCAGTATTTCCATTCGCTCCTAAAGAACCAGCAGTCCCTCCTCCCGTTCCTCCCGTTCCAGCAGTTTGTCCTGCTAATCCTCCCGAAACATCAATTGTGCCAATGGCGGTCGAGGTACTAAAACCCAAAACAATCACACCACCACTCCCGCCTGCTCCAGTTCCACCACCACCAAAAGCCCCCGTAGTGGTGCCAGCATTCCCACCATTGCCACCAATTCCTCCTTTGGTTTGAATCGTTCCATTATTCGCTAAAGTATTCGCTACAATGGAAATTACCCCACCAGGACAACCTCCACCACCACCAGCTCCTGATGTTCCAGTCGTTCCACTCCCACCAGCCGCACCACCCGAAGAACCAGCTGAACCGCCTATAAACGAAGATGATGAAGCATTCATCCAAAACATTCCTAATTGTCGTAAGGTAGTTGTCGTATTAGCCAGAAGCGCAGTCGAAGTCACACCATCCACCCCAAAATTCTTTAATTCAAATGAAAGATTGGTTGATTGAGTTGCTGTTCCAGCCGCACCCGCAGTCGTTCCGCTTCCTCCTCCATTCCCAGATGTCCCTCCCACTGCACCATTCACGCCAAAACCCGGATTCAGATTACCTCCTGCGGCACTAGCTACACCTGCCAGGTTAGTAGGACCGACTCCGGTCGCACCAGCCGAAGGAAGTCCCATATATCCGGCTGTGGTACTGGAAGCAGTCGCTGAACACGCCGCACCTGCCGTTCCTGCAGAAGCATTACCTCCATTTCCGCCATCATTGGCAATAATCCCATTATTCGTTAATGTCCCTTTATCAAAAATCTTATATCCTCCAGTGTAGAGAGTAATACCGCTATTTACGGTTAAACTATTGTAGTATTTGTCTGATGAAAGGGTGGTTGTCGCGGCGATTGTGGTAACTCCGTCAGAACCATCACCGAATATGGTATTACTTCCTGCGGTTATGGTAACACTGCCTACGGCGTTAGTGAGGGTTATATTCGTCCCCGCCGTCAGTGTATTCGCCACCCAAGTCGTCCCCGAAGCAATCGGAATTGAACCATTGCCGTTCGTCTGAAGAGAAGAGAAAGCATCCGTCCCCGAAGCCATTACCAATCCCTTATTAAAAGAACCCGAACCGGTTCCACCCTGTGATACCGAACTCGTGCCATTAATAGAACCCGAGAAAGTATGTTTATGTCCGGGGTCGCTCGATGAAGTATTCTTTACGAGATAAAAGAGAGTTGAGGTCGCGGTGGAAGAAGCAAAGCCGCCGGTGGGAGGAGTCGTTGTACCAATCGCGTACTCTATCGCATTCCAATCCCCCGCGTTGATGATGTCGTTATCTTGGAAATTATTAAAACTGGTAGTGAAATTCCCTGTTTGAGTTGCCACACCTAAAAGACTGTCATAAACAGGACACTGAAAATCCAGTGAGTTAGGCAATATCTTATTCAACGCCCACTTCCAAAAAGGTAAACAGTAATCTTTATCGGGAATAGATTGGGCAAAACCGAAAGCTCCAACGATTCCAGTCGTCATCCCTAAAAGTAAAATTATAATGAGGAGTTTTTTCATTTATTTGCTGACATTGGGGTTTCTTTAGCCGGTTCGGTGGCCGGTGCTTTTGGTTGCTGTCCCGGTTCCATTGGCATAGGCGGCTGAAGCTGAGGGAAAAGGTCGGGTCGGATTTTCGCAATACGGAGCATCTCATTATGGGCTTTAATATGAGCATTCATCGCATCCGTGTCCTTTCCTTCAGCGTGCTTCTCTTTGTGCTGAACGTGATTCTGTTCTGGTCGCACCTGTACCCACTCTCCTTTATTGAGTTTCTCATTCTCCTCCTCGGCTTCGAGTTCGTCTACAGTCGGCGGGAAGAGGCGGTCAATCTCGGCTTTCTTGAGGAAGGTGCGTCCTAAATGCTTCAATCCATAACGCCGATTGGCTTCGGGGTCTTGAAGGGCCAACATAAAGTACCCCTGCTGTTGCTGGTAATCCCGAAGTTTCCGTCCTTCACTTACAATCTTGCTCTCAATCTCGATGTCCGGTCCTAAAGGATTCCCCATAATAATATCTTCCCGTCCGAGTTCCAGCCATTTCGGGCCGAACGCCCCCACCAGCCGGAGTATCTTCTTATCAATTCCTTCTTTATAGTTTTCATTATAAACCCAATAATGCTGATTCCAAAAAGCCTTTTCGCTCCAGCCAAAGATTTTAGCAGTAAGGCTGAATCGTGTGCCGGAGTTCTGGCTGGCAAGGTCTATTTCACCGAGGGTCGTATTGCTCTTGTTCGCAAGGAGTCCCTGCTGGGTCGCAGTCACTGCGGTAGACTTCTCGGCGGCTAGTGTTAATGCGGTCATAATATACTCGACGGAGTTAGAAATCTGTTTACTCGCAAGCACCTGGACTGCATCTCCGGGCGGACCGTCTGAAGGAATCCACTTGTTAAACTCAAAGTTAAGGTTGTTCCGGTTCTTGATTTTGCTGTGGTCATAAACCCTCATTGGATAGAGGTCAGCTTTCGCTACATCCACGCCGAGGTTTATAAGCACGGCTTTCATCCTCTGTTTGTCTTCTGTGAGGTCAGGAATAGAAACACCATCGTATTCGTGCGAAATGGGGAATATCTGTCTTTCCGAGATAGGCCAAGTCTTATAGGCGAGTTTCTGAACCCGTACGACGAGCGTTCGGTTGTTAGCTAGCCAGATAATCACTTTTTGTCCGTCAATATGGGTAAACCACCTCAAGAGGCGATATTGATAGTTTTCAGTCAGAGATTCTTCTCTCGTAGAAAGATTGTCATATCCCGCCGCGTCCCATCGCGCCTGTTGAGCATCTGCTTGAGTATTATTTACTTCCTCCTTGCCTTTTTTGAGCCGTCCGAGGTTCACAAAATTGCCATTCTCTTTCATCTCGTATTTCGTCATATTGACCGGCGTTCCCCAAAATCGGGCGGCATTCCGGCCGATGATATCACCGTTCAAAGCCACACAGGACGGGTCGCGAAGTATATTTGAGGGGTCGAGCACCTCCGCGATCGGCGTTTTGCTTTCTCGGTCGAAGTCATTCATAAACGAATATCCTCGTCCATAGAAACACGCATCAAAATCCCAATGATAGTCGTGGATTTCTTTCTTCATTATTCCCGCATCGAAATCCATTAACATTCCATAATTCTCGGCTTGATTCACATCACCTTCTTCCCTGGGATTGGCAGTGGCGTTAAGCCGGTCGTCATAGAGATTAGCGAGGATGGTCTGCATCGCCACGAACATTGTCTGGTCGCCCACTTTGTCCTTCGCCCGCTTCTGGTTGTTATAGATACGGAGGCGTGAGAGCCACTCCTGTATCTTCGGCTTCATAAAAAGATAACAGAGTTGATATTCCTCTTCAATCTGTTTCGCTATTGTCTTATTTAATCCACCTCCTTCAGTATCAGGATTGAGAAGACTTTTCAAATCATCGAAGGCCTGTTTATCTCCAGTTTCGTTATAAGCGAGAAGCGGTTTTAATATTTTAGAATTAGCCATTAGGGTAAAGATACTTTTGAAAAGTTTCCGGTCGGCATCGCCGTTTTAGTGTAGGAATCATAACGACCAAATTTTGCCTGCGAAAATCTAGCGATAGAAAACCTTCCCACAGCCCCTCTTTGTAGAAGAGCTACCTTTGAAAAATTCGCTGTGTTTGTTGCTGTTTTAGTAAATGCCATTTTTATAAACTATATCCATTATCACTGGCTGGTAGCGACCCCGTGATGCCTTCGTAGAAATCCTCCCTAGAAATCGCATCTAATTGGGCCTCTAGGTCTCGTTCATAGTTCTTCTCGAGCTCGTTGAGCGGAATTGGATTCGGACGGCTCTGTTTCCATTCCATTCCCACCCGCCGTGCTAAGAGTTCGTGGAATTGACGAGGGAAGCCGAATGTGGTCGTAGTCGGATCGGCCTCTAAGGCGGTCGTGCCATTGAGAGCCGATGCGAAGTCAGCCGGATACGCCCGATAGGTAACCCTTAGTCCATCCGTAACGGCGATAATCGCACCAGTAAGGAGATAAATCGCCCTCCGCCGCCGAAAATAACGAGGAAAAGAATTACTGAAACTGGAAGAGATATTTGATTCGGTCAGTCCTAGCGTGAAGTCCCGCCGGTTGTAGGGCTTCGCATCCACGTACTTGAGCGGGGTATCCGTCGTCATCGCCACCTCGATACTTATAAGATGATTCAAAACATCGGAAGGTTGAGCATACTCGCGCTGGTTAAGCATAAGACTATCTAATGCAGGCACTATCCAAAGAGTGTTGTTTCGCTGGGTAATAAGAGAACAAATCTCGTCTTTGAAGATATTCAGCCACGGCTGTAAATCCGCATTGGTAAGCGTTGTTGAGTTCGTTCCTGTTTTTTTGCGGACTAACGCCGCGAGTGTTGTTTCCGTCATTTTCTCCTAAATCACCGACCCTTTTAATACTCAAAGACTCCAACTGTCGTGCTTGAATTACCAGCAATGGCGTTCCAAGCGCAAACCAATACCACTCCCGAGTTCGATTCATACCGAAGAGAAGTCGTCGCGAGTTCAATGCCCTGTCCTATAACCGCATCATTCCCGCAAGCGAGCCAGACTGTAGATGTAGTACCAGGCATACTGAAAACCACGCCGTTCCTATTCCCGTTCGCAGGCAAAAGCTGGGTGCTTACACCCGTAACCGCGACTGCGGTGGAAGAAGCGACGCCGACTTTCTGCCCCGGCTGACCGCCAAGAGAAATCCCTAAGTCCGGGAAAAGGATGGTTAGGACCAAGACTACCACCAATCCTGCTATTACTAAATTTTTGTTCATTGTTTTGTTCTTTATCGACCCTTTAATTTACCGGCTTTATCTCCGAGGCCCTAAAGCCCCAGAGTAAAGCTACTAAGCTACTGTGCAGGTTGCGCCGTCACTCAAGCGACGGAACATCACGTACACATCAATCGTACCCGCGCCGGTTCCTGCTGAACCAGTGCCGATATATTGAAGCTTCTTCCCGGCTTCAAGGACCGTCCCACGGCCCGTGATTTCGAAGAAGTTATCGTCCGTTGTTGAGTCATCGCTTCCGCCTACCATTACCTTAGTCTTGCTCGCACCCAGTCCCGACACTGCGGCGACTGCGATGTTCACTTGGCCCTTAGCGTTGTTAGACAGAATTTCGAGATTCGTCGCACCAGCTAGACCCGTTGAATCGGTCTTGACAATAATCTGTACTACTTCCAATTCGCCTCGGTTCGCGACCGTTGTGAGGTCTTGAGCCGTTGTAAGCAAGCCAGAAGAGGTGATTGTCTTCTTTATTACAAAGTAGCTACCAGTCGCCTGATTTACTGCCTTGAAAAGTTGTGATCTTAATGCCATTTTGATTTTGCCTTTTGGTTTAAACGACCTTTAATTTTAACTATCTTAATTCAATGCTCTTTGGTCTGATTCCGACTGGAGGTCTAAACGAGCAGATTTTAACTTCCCATCTTCACCAATCACATTCACTCCCGAAGAAGCTAACGCCGTCTGGTTGAGGCATTCCATAAGATGCTCTGCTACCGATTTCGGAAGCTGAACGTAGACGCCTTTCGTCACGAGCAGACGGAGACCATTGATAATGCACCATTCCTTATCTGAACCCGGAACTTCCTTGTCCCGAACCGGATAAAAGAACGGCAATTTCGGCTCGCTTGCGTAGAAACGCGCCTGCGCTTCCGCTTTGCCTCCCTTCTCGAACTTCACTATTTCAACACCCGGTGTCTGTATCTGTGCGAGAACTTTGTCTATCGCACAGGTCGTCCAATTCACTTCACTGCCATCCTCACTACCCAAATTGGCTGCCTTTTTGGCTTCCTTTTCGGCTTCCTTCTGTTCTGCTGTTTTTACTATTCTTGCCATTTGTTTGTTTGTATTTTTTACTTATTATTCCCCCCGGCCGATGCCGGAGGGATTATCGACCTTAACTAAAATGATGTCGTTGAATTCGGTGTGCTAGAACTGACTTGTACCCGCAATGTAGCGGAACCGAGATCTAGTGCTGAATTCCAAGCTGTAGTGCCCGGAATTGCAACAAGATTCACTATCACCGAATTTGCCGCATCAACCTTCGCTATTGCCTGCCATTGATTGCCGCTGGTGGTAGTAGCAAAGTTTACTACCGCATAATCCCCAACTGCCGCGCCGTTAACCGTAATGGTTGTTGAAGCCATTGTTGAGCTACTAAACGAAGAGGGATCATACGCCGCACTATACGTTGCACCCGTCAAATCCTTAATGATGTCAGAGAGTTGCGTGCGAAGTTCCATACTCCCGCGAGCGGAAGAGTTGGTAAGCGCGCTACCCAAGGCATCATTAGAATTATCCAACACTTTATTTATGACGAGTCCGAACACACCGGCAACTATTACCACAACTGCTACGAACGCTATTAAGATTTTATTGTTCATATGTTTGTAGTTAAGAGCTTACCGCGTGTTCAATTCTCCCCATGAAATTCTGGTTGAGAATCACCGAAACGAATGTCGCCTTCCATCCGCTCGTTTGCCTCTGGTCGATAGGGTCAGCCGAACCTGCTGAACCCAACGGCTTCGTTATCATCCTCACTGCCTCGCCGGAAATCCGGGAAGTAGCGTAGGCTTCTCTGCCGATTATGAGTGTTGCGTGAACCGTTACCGTGCTCGAGAAGGTCTTGGCATTTGAACCCGCGAGGATAAACCTCACTTCGTCAATCGCTCCGACTTCGTTTTCCAAAGCGGAACCCGGCTGTGCGTACTCAGATACGTGAACGTAATCAGGGTCGCTCTTCAGGTCAAATTCCGTGTTATGGGAAATGATACCGATGAACGAAGCCCGAATCGGACTCGTGTTGTAACCCGTTCCAGGATTAACTTGGCTATTCACCATCTTCGCGTTGTTGCCCTTCATTGTGCGAACCATCTCCCTTACTTCAGCCGCATTGAGAATCATTCCTGCCGCTACGGTCGCACGGGTCGTCGCCGTTGAGGCGTACTGTACCGTTGAACCTGCGACGATGACATCTCGGCAAAGCTGGTCGAGGGTATCGCCCAACTGGTCTCC
>ERZ1292623.2275-Hain-H51-01um-R1-2275-length-17439-cov-4_pt1 | contig 15336 bp, 32 predicted proteins | sample MGYA00564398_ERZ1292623 | MGnify/ENA primary metagenome ERZ1292623 (study PRJEB36523, sample SAMEA6512633) | groundwater metagenome | collected 2019-01-07 | study: AquaDiva: Metagenomics assemblies of 32 groundwater samples
GATTGCCTTTGGCATTGTGTGCTTTTAACAAAGCGCCAGGGGTATTCTGTACTTATAGAAGGATTATAGGTTACCCAGAAATGAATATTATTCTTGTTCCACCTCTCACTTTCTAAATAAACTCCGACTCTGAGAGCCCAAAACCTTCTTGTCTCTTCAGGATAATAACCCGTCCATTTGCCTTTTGAGAATTTTGGTTTCTCATAGGATGTTTTGACGAAAGCCCAAGCTGCATATCTTACCTCGACTTCGGGACATCCCATTTCTGCTAGGCGTCTTGTGAGATCTTTACAACAGAATTCTGGTAGATTATCTGGATAAAGAGTAAGATCTAGCTTCTCAGTTTCTTGAGGAGCTATCTCAGTTACATAGTAGCCACCATAATTGGTCCAGCAATGTTCATATATTGTCCCTAAATTTTGAGTTAAATAATTGAGAAACTCTGGATCTTTTTGATGCCATTCGGCTGTTTTCTCAAAGTCTGGTTTCTTAGTAGCTAGATTAATAAGAGTAAAGGGCTCTAGATAGGCTCTGTCAGAGGGTTGAAGTTCAGCGAAACAACCCTTAAAGTCTGTGAAATCTGGTCTAATTCCCGTGACAACAAGAAGGTTAACATTAATAGGCATATCTCCTATAGCAGGATGAGCTAATACACCATATCCGCCTATGTTTAAATGTTTTGGTCCAAATAGATCATTTGGCTTAGGGAAGAATTTTGACCAGACCTCTATCTTCCACCATTCTCCATTCTTTTGAGCTTCTTCTAGTTGAGCATTGTATAAAATTAATGCTTCTCGTTCCTTTTCTTCTTTCTTAGCTATTGCTATCTTTTTTCTCTCTGCTACTTCTTTAATTTGAAGCATTAACTCTGGGACGAGATCCTTATCTTCACTTAGAATCAAAAGGTCTAAACTAATAGGGAAACTCTTTTTAAGTCCATTTCCATATGGAGTAAGCTTTCCTTCTTGAACTAAAGCTCTTACACCATTAGCTATTGCTATTAGTTGATTTCTATAGAAGGTCCCTGTGAATGTAGTAGAAAAGTAGGCAGCACTTGTAGCATTATGAGTTGGCCTTATAAGGTCATTGCTCATAATGGAGAAATCCCCTGGAGTCATTACATAAATAGAATAATTAGTTCTTTGTATAGTAGCAGGTAGCATTTTTTCTCCTGATGGATTTGGAATAAAGAAAATCTTAAATAAAGAAAGGGAGAGACCATATTTCAGGACTCTCCCTTTCATTTCCTAGTTGGGGGTACTAGAAAAGCCCCTTAAGATTACAAGCTTAGCTCCCCCAAGTTGCGGTTGCTGAAACAACAAATACGCCTATCTCATCTCCACCAATATTTGCTACGCTTCTTGCGGAAACATTAAGTTCTGCTTCTGTAAGCCTGAAAGCTGTATTGATATCATCTCGGCTGAAAGGCTGAACTACGCCCTGTCTGTCTTTGAGGCCATTCTGAACTGCGTAGTCAACAACTGCTGTTACGAGAGACTCAGCTGGGGTTACCCCACCAGCTTCAAGCTGCGCTGCACTCTCATCATGGAAAGCTGCAAGCATCCCATGAGCATCTGCTGAAGCTTCTGCCCTTTGGGCTGGTGTTAAGCTTGAGTCGATAGAGCGGGAAAGAATCTCGCTATAAGCATCAGCATCGAATTCAACATGAATTGCTGGTGCTGCTTGCTTGTTTCCGGTTAGACCAAGGTCCTCAACACTGAGGACTGTTCTAACTTCTGCTGTCTTTCCGTTTTGTCCCTTGCAGTCAAACTGAAGCTTGACAATATCAGTGGACTTGAAATCTACTTTTTGTACCATTTTAGAGAATTCTCCAGGAGTAAAACTCCTTTCTGTTGGTGAGGCTATTGCCTCTGGTTGAACGTTCTATCTATTTAGTTTATAAAAAAAGGAAACTTATTCTGTTTTTGTGATCACTGCTTTAGCTAAAGAACGGATCTGATTTAGAATTAAAGCTAATAGGTCTAATTCTTTTGAGGAGAGGGCCTGTGCTTGAAGATCAAGGAATACTTTTGGGTCTTTCTCTTGGAAAGTAATAGAGATTTTATCTCTAAGTTCCTTATCTAACTGGAGCTTTGCGAGGAGATTTATTAATCCTATCCCTCCTAAACCAGGACCAGAAGACTTAAATAGTTGGTTATGTTCAGTAGAAATCACAACGAGGTGACCAGGAACATATTTATTTCCTGTATAGAATTGAGCACTATTTTGAGAAAGAATGAATGAAAGCATTTCTGTTCCTTATATGTAGGGAGTTATTTCAGCTCTTAGCTGAAGAGGATAGACTTTATTAATGGGTAAGAAAGAAAAATCTTGTTTACTTGTCTCAATGATATTTAAGCTATAGGCTATAAGCAGTGAGGTTTGTTCTCCCCATAAAAGAAAATCTCTTATGTACTCTATCCCTAAGGGAAAGAGACCCTCTCTAGAAAGCTGATCTCTTACTTGTGAGAAGATACTATTCGATCTATTAGCTTTTAGGAGAGGAAGAACCCATCCTTTTGAGGGAATATTTATATGCAAGAGTTCCCTTGTTAAAGGATTTAAAATACAGACCAGAACTGGATAAGTAGAGTATTTATCTGTCATCTTCAAAGTCCTCTTGAAAAGGTTCTGGTCCCCAATTTGGGTCCCATGGATTTAGATCACAGACAGAACACAAACCATTAGGATCTAATTTAGAGCTACAATCTGGACAAATCTTACGTTTGTAAATAGTTTTGTCTTCATGTGGACCTGTACTATTCCTCTCTGGAGTTCCATGAGCTAAGTTTCTCATTTCTTTATGTATATGAATGTCTTAAAACTAGAATGTGTTTACCCTTAAAGCATATAGCTTGGGAAGTAGAATAAATAGAAGGTAGGTCCTTAACGTACTCAATATTTTTCTCTTTTCTTTTATTACTTCTCTTTGGAATTACACTAAAGGTTTTATCTATTCTATAATTTATTGAGGGAGGATAGATTAAGAGTTTTATAAAGGTAAAGAACTTACTTTTGTTCTTTATAAGAAGAGTCTTATTAGTGAGGAGGTCCATAGAATAAGTAGATTAAGCTAGAGGTATTCCTAGTCTCTTTAAGTCTTAAGATATGAAAATCTCTCATTTTATCTGTAACTTTATAAAGAGGGGGGGTTAGCTGAAGAAAGTTATATATAAATGCTTTTCTTAAGGACAGATATATCCCACTTAACTTTATATATCTATTAGTGGTGAGGCTAAAGAGACTCGAACTCTTATTATCCAATTATGCACTCACTGTTTAGGAAACAGGGCCAATATAGCCTCTAAGGCTCGCTTTTAAAGGTAAAGATATTAAAGCTTCCTTTTACCTTTATATTGTAGAAAAGAATATTTGAGAAAGCTACTTTATAAAGTAAGGGAAGCTGGTAAATTCTCCTTTTATGAGGGAAACAAACTTCTGATATTAATGGAGCAAATAGAGAATGACAACCGGTTCTTATAAAGGAAACATATTTTCCCTCTAATCTTTTATAGTCTGCTAGTAGCAAAGTCACAGGCAAGCCTTGGTGTAGAGGTATCACAACCAATGATATCTAGACCAAAAGGATCTGTGGGATCATTGATTGAGAAACTAGTTGCTGTCATGCCAACTACAATAGACTTAGCCTTGATGCCTGAACTATTTCTGTAACTATTTAAGGAGCTTACAGGATGTCCTTCTGCCCAAGTTTCAGAGTCTGTAATAGAAATAAAAGCATCAACTTTCATAGCTTTTTCTTGAGCATCAATATAGGGTCTTGAACAATTAGTTCCACCCCATGACATTTTTGCAAACTTTTTCACTACTGTTGCAAGATCTTCTTTTCCTGTCATACTGATAGGAACCATTGTTGCGTTAAAGCAAGCAGTATACCAGTTCTTCTCAGAACGAGCTATACACATTGCTGTAACAGCTGCTCCCATAAGACAGGAAACTCCAGGAAGATTAGGGAGTGGGGTACCCATAGATCCTGAACAATCTATTGCTAAATAGATGTTTTTCCCACTTGGTTCAATAGTATCAAAACCAAGATAGAAAGCATCTTCTAGAGCAGAAGAGATTTGTTGATCTGGAGTCCAAGAAAGCTTGCCTTGGATACCGTGACCACTATCATATACGTTCTTAGCTACAAGAACTTGCATTGGATGGAGACGAGCCTTCTTGATGTGTTCTCCATTTTTAAGCATTTCAGAAATTCTCTTAGAGGTTTCTGATAAAGGAGAAATAAGACCCACTTCTGTCATCTTATTCATATTACGAAGAATCGCACCAAGAGGCATGTCCTCCATAAGAGCAGCCCAAATATTTCTTTCATTAAGAAAATGTGTTGGAACACACTCTCGTGGTAGTCTGTATTGAGTAATAAGCTCAATAGCTCTCTTAACTTCCTTACAAGCCTTTAGCTCTTCAAAGGCCATTACTTGTTGGATACCAGAATCATCTTGGGCCTCTCCTGTAAGGGAGCCCTTAGTTGCCCAATGAAAAAGGCTATTGACTGCTGGAGAAGAAGGATATGGGTGACACATCCTTAGAATGTCTTGTGTAGACCACCCATCTCTTGATTGATACTTAATTAGAGAATAGGCAAGAGCCTTGCTGTTCTCAGAGAAGGTAGCTGCAAGAGCACGCTTTGTCGCCCTACCCCACCCACCTAAAAGGTTGATGTAAGAAGCAGCCTGTGCTCTATGGGTTCCAGTCCTAATTACTCTGTTGAAATTTGTAGCAGCTAGCTTTCTAGCTTCCTCGTTTGGAGATGTTTTAAGAACAGCGGTTAGTGCAAAGATAGCAGGATTATTTCTTATTGCTCTACCTGTATCAGAAATTTCTATAGTTGTGTTAACAACACGAACTGCATCTTCTTTAATACACTCTTGGAGGTTATTAAGATTCTGAAGAGTAAGTTCACCTTCCTTTACATAATATGTTCCACCCTCTGTTCCAAGAATAAGAAATCTTTCTAATGTCTTCCACTTACCAATATCATAGACAAAGCCACCAGCATTATTCTTTACTTGGTTTGCTCCAAAAATTGGGGTTTGAACTGATGTTGGCTGAAGTGCATTAAGAATTGCATTCTTTTTCATAATATCTCCGATCCTAAAGAGGGTTCAATTTTTTGGGATAAATTTGGAATTATATAAGGAAATTTATAGGTGAATAAAAAATAGACTAGAGTTTTTAGTGTTCTACCAATTGAACTATACCTTCTTACGAAGGCAACAGGATTTGAACCTATAACTACTCGTTCCATATACGATAATCTAATCTGAGCGACTCACCTAATGTTTTTAAGTTTAGAAAACAAGACCCCTAGAGTTAAGGGCTACCCTCCAATCTTCATAAGAACCCTGTACCCGAAGTGGCATTTCTATCTTATGAATTCGGAAGTAGCAATATTTATTTATGTTGGTATCGGGATAAATAAGATCAACATACTCTAAATTTATAAGACGAGGAGATAGCTTATCTCCCCTAATTTCTAGGATTTCTAGGAATCTCATTGTTCTATTCCCCAATTTGGAAAATATAAACTCTGCTTTCTGGATCTAGTTCTTGTAAGGCAACTACTACTGCTGCTTTGCACTGGTCTTCGGAGTCTGTTTCTTCAAAAAGGAATATCTTATCTGGGTCATCTGAATCTAAATACCATACTATCCATTTTCTATCTTTCTTTTCATAAAACCCAAGTATGCCACTTGTGTCTGTAGCACCAATAGGAACTAAGGAGTCAACTCCATTAAGAAGTTTCCATTCATAACCTTGGAGTTTTATTGTAGAAAGAGAAGAAATAGCAGAGAGTTGGGCTTGATAGATAGCAGAAGCTTGCTGAGCTAATGTAGAAAGGGTAGCCACTTTTAATGCTTGGTATCCTGATAGCTTAGTCCAATATCCTTTAGAGAATTGATCTTGAAGCTCTATAGCCGAAATGCGCTTTACTACATTAGAGTTTTTAACTCCCATAGTTACTATACACTTGAGAGATTCTCCTATGTATTCATTACTTTGTGTGTCATAGCCATATATGGCTAAGACATCCCCACGAAAAGGATGACCTTCTTGTAAATCTAATAGAGTAGTACTAACTAACCAGGTCCCCTTTTCTATTAGATCTGTACTGATTAGTCTTTTAAATTCTTGTTGTGTTAGTGACAAGTGGAAGTAGTTTCCTAGAGTAAACTATTTCTTTAAATTCTGCTAATGAGTCAAGAGTGAATTTCTCATAAGGCTGACCATTTGGCCTAAGAATAAAAGCAGGATGATAAATAGTAAAAAGAGGAACTGAAAGGTTTCCTTGTATATAGGTAAACCATTTGCCTACTAAATCTTTAGCAGCCAGGTTAGTGTGAAGAATTGTGTTGGCAGCAATTCTTCCAATACATAATATGTATGAGGGTTGAGATAGAAGAATCTGTCTAGTAAGATATCCCATACAGTTAACTTTCTCTACTGCAAAGGGATCTCTATTATTAGGAGGACGACACTTGAGGATATTAGTAATAAATAAGTCGTTTGGAGGAAAGTTTAAATCATAAATGAGCCAGCGCCTAAGAAGTTGGCCTGCTCTACCAATAAAAGGCTTGCCTATGAGGTCTTCTTCTGCCCCAGGAGCCTCACCAAGAACAAAAATTCTGGCTCCTCTATAGCCTGCACCAAACACTGTCTGAGTGCATTGCTGTCTAATAGAACATTTAGTGCAGTTTTTTACTTCTTCTTTAAGAAGCTGCCACTGGCTGTTGATTTTCTGTTCCTGAGACACTGTTATCATTTCCTATTTCCGCACAGTAAGAGTTAAGAAACTCTATAGTTTCTTCTATAATATCTTCAGTTAAATCTTCACACCATAACTGGAAGTCAGTCTCTACTTCTTCTGGACCTGTGAAAATAACATCAGAGTCTAGGATTCTTCCATTAGGATCTCTTAAAACAAGAGCAAGATTGACTCCGTTAGGGAATTCTCCGATGATACCCAAGGTAAGGCTATTATTTCTAGGTTTATGAAGGGCATAGACTGTATCTGCTAAGTCACATGCACCTTCGGGTCTGAAGATGTCTCCCGATACAAATCTACGGAGAGCGTCTTCTGTTCCTAGGCAAAGGGCACTTTCAAACTTATCTGTTAGCTGGGGAGAAGCTGATGCCATACAGCTTATAACTCCTCCTGTTCCAAACTCACCTATTAGTAGCTTGGCATTATCTAAATAAGATAAGAAAATACCTACAGTTTCCCAATCTGAATCCGGGATTCTTTCTTCATTTATTTCATCTTCAGCTATATCTTCAACAATATCTGCTTTAGAATTAATTGCTGTTGTCACTTACAAATACCTCCCAGTTAGTAGAGTATTCAGTTAAGATGGCCCCCTCAGTTCCATGGATTCTTCCATTAAGATAATAAGAAGAATAGAGAGTATAGAAAGCCTTACTCTCTAACATTTGAGGAAGAGGATCTCTTGAAAATTCAATCTTAGGAACTGGAATCTTTTTGAGTGGCTCTATTAAAGCTTTATGACAGATTACAGGAGGAAGCCCTAAGTGTTTAGGACCAGGAGTTTGCCAATAGGCAAAAACGGGCTGTTTCTCACTAGCACAAAGCTCATAGAGCTGTTGTCTAGTGAGTTGTGGATTAATCCTGGCCTGTTGAGATTCTGGAAAAGAAGAATGTAAGAAGTCTAAGTCTAAGACCTGACCTATTATTATAGAAATTGGTTCTTTCATAGATATAGGGTGGAAAGTGTTCCCTCTTGAGTGGAGTAAATAATCTTGGTTAAACCTCTTCTTGAAAGAAGGCCAAGACATTTTCTACATGGTTTACTAAGGGCTAATGTGCCCGAAGAACGTAATCTTATTACTAGAAGACTACCTTCTAGTAAACGGTTACGTGGAATATGAAGTATTGCTGAACTCTCTGCATGTTTAGAGAGACGAGGAGTATTTGAGGATACAAAATCTAGTCTAGAAGTGAAACAATTAAAACCTGCTCCCAAAACTTCTCCTCTATGAGAAATAAAAACTGCGCCATGTTTTTGTTCAAGAGGAGATTTCTTGGCTTGCTGTATAGCAAGAGGAATAAGAAGGGATTCACGCATACTTTAACTTTCTAGCTTTTAGCTCTAAATGCCAAATTCCATAATAATCAGAAGTTGGCTTATTTAAAGAAATATCAAAGTAGCCCATATGTATAAGATCTTCTTTATAATATGGGAATGTAGAATCTCCTCTAGTTCTTATTGTTACAAATATAACATTAGGCTTCTGGTGGAGGAAGAAGGCCATGTTTGTCAGTAGACTCATTCCAGTCCTGATAGAGTTCTTCTTGTGTGGCATCTACTTCAATTTCTGTAAACATGGGAAGGATCTTCCCTCCTACTTTTGTGTAATCTCTTCCTCCATCTATAAAACATTCTCCACACTGACATCTCCTAAAGTCGTGTCTAGCTCTAGAGAAGACTGTATATTTACAGGTGAGACAAACGATGGCACTAACTTTCATCTTTTATATCTTCTTTTTCTTCAGAAAATTGGAGGGAACGTTTAAATGCAAAAGTTTTGCCTAAGCTAGTTACTTCTAAAATAGTATCTGCATTGATTGTTCTAACGATACCAGAAGCTTTGCAATTGAGACAAACAACTTTTGTTTCTTCATAAGGAGACCAGTATCTCTTTTTTGTATCTAGAGAAAGCTTTATTTTGTCTGGTGGACAATTACAAGGGGGATATGGAATCACTACCTTTACTTGAGCATCTATTTTATTCACTTATAGGTTCCGCTGTTTTTGTTATTACTCCTTAGTGGGTTCTATGAATTCTCTTAGCTCTGTAAGATTAGTTAAGAGCTTATTAAGCTTAGAGAGTGCATTAGCCTTGTCCCCTTTTTTATAATATGAAAGATCAAGGCTTATAATTCTATTGCAGTCACCTATCGTGATTACTATAGATGCAGTATCTTCTTCTTTGTCTTTTTTTCCTTTTATATGAAGAAAAGCAACAGAATGATGACCCTTCTTATTTAAGAAAATCCTCTTACAAAATTCATTTTTCTTTTTCATGAGGGGTTCGCTTCTTCTTTGTTTTGCCTATTGGTCTCTCAGAAATAGGACATGGAAACTTTACTATGTATGTTTGATCATAGAGGTCAGGGACTAGTTGAAGTGCTTCCTCTAATCCATAGACGGAGATCTCTCTGTCTCCTGTTACTTCTATCTTCCATACATCCTGACTAAGATAGTTCTTAACTAAGTACTGAGTAGCTTCTTCTAGGTTGGTCATTTTTCTTGTTTGAAGAGAGGGCAAAGACCCCTCAATTTTTTCCCTGAAATTAGGTTCTATTGAAGGCTTCTAATACTAGATAATCGGTATATACTTTTCCATTCCATCTAAAAGCCTCACTTTTTATAATAACTATGTATTTCAGTTTGAAAATTTCTACTGGGGATATTTCAGTATAAAGATCAAACATAATTTGTACTTTTCTAAAAGAAGATTCTTTATTTATTAGAAAAGGATTAGTCTCTGTTAGTAGAACCATGATGGTCTATAGGTTTAAATACTCTTTTAGTCATAATATTTTTAATTTGCTCATAGGAAATAGGAAAATACTTATGACTATCTACGCCTACATCCAAACGAGCTGTAGTTTCATTTAAGGGATCTGTGGTTGAATGAACATGACCGTGTAACATCCAAGATCCATGAGAAGCCTTGTTCCAAGATAGGATAGGATAATGGCTCATTACTAAGAATTGAGTAAGGTCCATTTCTTCGTCCTGAACTTTTAGCTCATAGTAATCTTTAACCCAAACTAAACGCTGTTCTGCAACAGCACTCTTGCGGAGCCACTGGTCATGGTTACCCCTAATAAAGTGAATCTTGCCCAAGAGTCTAGTAAGAATCTTATCTACTAAAAACTTGTTTCCTAGAGCAAAGTCCCCTAAATGATAGACCTCATCTTCCTGGCCTATTACTGAATTCCAATTCGAAATGAGCTGTTCATCCATTTCCTGAGTTGAGGAAAAAGGTCTAGAACAATACTCCAAAATATTGCTGTGAAGGAAGTGTGTATCAGAAATGAAGAAGATCATATTGTCTTTTTAGTATTTTGGATAACCACAATCTAAACATTCATATCCATCAAAAGCCCAGTATCCACATCTGGGACATCTACTATAGTTTAAGATGAACTTAAGAATCTTTTCCTTCATTTTCTTCTTCCCAGCTAGCCATTATAAGACCATTTACGAAATAGATTTTAAAGCCACGTTTTTCTAGTTTGGCCTGAAAGGAAACTCTTGTTTCTCTGGAGAGTCCCCATAGTTGCATTTCTAGAGAAAGAACTTTTCTTCCTTGTGAGGCTGCTAGGGCTATAGTTTCTAATATTTCCTCTAGAAGCTCATCTTTTTTCCCAGAAGCTAGTACTAAATCCCTAGCATTCTTAGCGGAGAAGTCTTCTCTGATCTTATAAGCTTTGCCGTTTATATGAAGCATTTAGGATCCTTTCTGTTTCTTTAACCGTTTTTCTATAAGTCTGATAGCTTTAGGGTGCTTATCCCAAGGATCGCATTTAAGATTTTCTTCATCCATGTCTTCTAAAGCTAGATATACTTGATTACATGTATTAGCTTTAGAAAAAGCGTGGGGAACTTTTTTGTCCATAAGCCCCAACTCAAGAAACAAGATAGCTTGATATGTATCTTCTATCTCTAAAAATCGCCTAGCTAAACCAACATAAAAGATTCTTTCATGTTAGGTCAGATCAGCTTCATAAAGGAATTGAGTTCCACTATCAAGTTGTCTTGTATAGGAAGTAGACTGAACATAAACGTCATACTTTTGGCAAGCAGGAACATATTTTGGCTTAATGTCCATAGTTCCACTAAGAGGTAAACCAAGAAGCTGGCGAGCCTCTTGTTGAGAAGGAATAGTCTCGCCAGTAATCTTATCAATAAGGATAATCTCCTTATACCCTTGGATGGTTTCTTGCTTTACCAGCTTGTAAAAGCCTCGTCCTTTTACATATCGAATGCCCTGCTGATTAACAAAGTCATTAATACGTGTTCTTACTGGGACATTCATAACCTGAAAACGTCCCATAATATCTACCTTGCCAAGTATTGCTGCGTCAGCAGCCTGGCCGCGTAGATTGGAGAACATATTACGGAATGCTAGATTAGTAGAGAATACTGGAGAAGACTGTTCATACTCATCAAGCCTATTAGCTCTAGAATAAGCAATAGCAGTAATATATTCAGGAGTATGGGAGAATTGAGCAAGAGTAAGATGCTTTCCTCCTGTCGCTCCAGAGAGCTCTCTATAGAAGAAGGAAGCATATTTCTTGCTAAGACATTGAATGGAGTAAATTACTACGTTATTTGTCTTAAGTTTAACTAACTCTTTCTTCCAATCAATTTGACTGGGAAGAGTCTTTTGACCTGTGTCCCTTCTATAAGTAGACCATCCCATAGCATGAGGAGGTTCATCTCCTATAAGGACTAAAACCTTTTGGTCACTTTCCCAGGAAAACTTAGTATTAAGATGTTCTAGGACATTTTCATAACAAGCATAAGGACCTTCTCCTCCACTATGAGCTGGAGTATTGATAAAGGCTATAACCTTTTCCTTCTCAGGAGTAAGATCTTGATACTTAAGACAGTAGGCTCCATCACAGTAGTCATTGTGTATAACTACACCTATTCTAATGTCTGGAATGACATTAAACAGGGTAGTGGCAAGATCTTGGAGATTTCTTCGTACTTCATGTCTAATAGAAGACATTGAGCCTGTGTCATCAAATGAAAGAATTAGGTCCATTTTAATCCTCCTTAATATCAGCTATAGCTATTTCTCGAAAGACTTCTCCACAATTAGCTTTGAATACTTGCTCAACATTAAAAGAATCTTCTTTTAGAAAAGAGTATTGTTCATTTGTTAAGTGGATTATAAAATGAGATACATAAAAAAGATCTTTTAAATAAGAGTGTGCTTTGTGTAACTCTAAGAGTTCTTCAAAGCTAACAGTATCTGGATAAACTGCAATCGTCTCATAGTCTTCTTTCAAGACTCGTGGGAAAAGAGAAAGGAAAGACCCCTTTTCCTTTGTGTTGGCTATTATACAAAGAACATAAGCTGGAGGGTTTGTAAGATCTAAATGGGTACAAGAAGGTTCTACCCTATAGGAAAGATCCATTTACTTACTCCTTTTATCTAACTCATTAAAAAGATCTACTATTTCCTGTTGCTTAGTAAGTTCTGTGAACTTTCTTAAAAATAAAGAAAGATGGAGCTGTGTGTCTACTTTAGGGACTTGAAAATCTTTTCCTAGCTTTTCAAAAAAAGCTGCTGCTCTTTTACAGAGAGCATTCTTAATATGATTGCTATCCATATCAGGAATAGTAATTAAACCTTCGGTAGATGATAGATAATAGCCTTTAGGAATCTGGTCCTGTCCTAAAATCAAAGGTTCACCTAAGGCTAAACATGCCTTAATAATGTCTTCTAGTGGTCCCTCTAATGTTAGGCCAGATTTAAGTGTAGTCTTTATATAAGCCATTATTATCTCCTGCGTCGTATAAAACGATTGTTTAAAGCAACTAATAGAATAACCCCAATGATTATTCCTACTATTCCAAAGGTAAGAAATAACCAAGCTTTTAGAGCAAAGGCAACTGCTGCCTTTATTGAGAAATCAAAAAGAGCCCATGCTATTAAAGCTAGGACTCCTATAAAAGCTAGTATTGAGGTACATCCACGCATATTTTTTAACCTATTTTATAGAGGAAAGGAACAGTATAGAGAGGAAAGGTAGGAGAGTCTTGTTTATGGAAAAGCTTAATAGATATATCCCATATAGCAGCTAAAACAATTTCTACATGTGCATCTTCTCTAAATAAAGTTACTTTTGGTAAAGTATCATTTGTAAGTAAATCCTCTCTTACAAGACTTGCGCTAATTGTTATTTCTCTCAAAAGACCTATAGGTATAATACTTTGGGTAATAAGTGTATAAGCATTAGACATGTTAAGAGAATTAGATCGCTACATTCTTTTGGGGTACTAGGGAGTGTCTTTTAGTATCCCAGAAGGTAATTTCTCTATAAGGAAGAGTTTTGAAAAAAGCCCTAGATTTCCCGTCATGTGGATCACAATAGATAGGTCTTTTGAGAGAAGCTCCTAGTTCATAGGTTACTTGGACAAGGGTTGTCCCAATTCCTTTTCTCCTGTAATTAGGAGAAACATAAACCCAGCAATGATATAGCCTCTTACTAGAAGAGGATTTCTTATCACTTACTAACCAACTCCATCCTATTGGGTTTCCTCCTTCTAGGGCTACTATTACTGTTATTCTACTTTTAAGCCTTTTAGGGAAGGTAGTCATTGTCTTGTAAAACATAGAGGTTTTATCAAGATAGAAGCTTTCTAGAATAGGATATTCAGCTAAAGCTTTTGGAAGAGTTGTAATTAAGAGATCCATGAGATGAATTGCTTTAAATGATTACTAATGTATTACTTTGTCTTCTCTCCTAGAAGATATCCTGCTCCTTCACACCAAATCAAACCTATAAAAACAAGTAAGGCTCCTGAGATCCCTAATGATGTCCCTGCAATAGCTAAGAGTTGTTTATACATCTAAATTAACCTTCTTAAAATAAAGGTTCTTGAATAGCTTAAAGGTGGTGGTGTTTTGAATATCCTTCCAGGCAGCTTCATCTGCCTCAGCTAATGAAGCTCCCCTTCCTACTGGTATACCCATCCAACCATGACCAGGGAAAACGATAAAAGAAGTCTTGTTTTCCTTTAAATCATTAAAACACCAATAAGATACAGGACTATCTTGTGTAAAGTGGCCTCTGCAACCACACCCACAGTATTTCCACTTAAAATGGAAAGTCTCAGCCTTTTCTTGTTGGATGCTTTCCCAGCAATTAGAACAATAACTTTCTAATCCTGTTGCTACTTCCTCCGAAATATCTTGCCAACCTAGATATTTATCACATCGAATACAAATGATTTTAGTCATAAGCTATAGAATTCCCTTTCGTTTTAAGAATTCTCCTAACAGTAAGCCTAATCCTGTCACTAGGACAATAGGCCAGAAAAGAACTGTAAGAAATATGTTGTCATATCTTGGAGAAATCTTCTTTCTACTTCCTCCTAAAGTAATTCCTGTTAGGAATAAAGTAAGAAGACACCCAATTATATAAATGGTTAGGATTCCTATCATCTAGAGTCTCCACAAACGCAAGCATCTCCCTCGTGGTTAGGTGTGCATCCACTATAACTTTCTACTCCTCTTTCTCCACATAGATCTTCACATTCCTCTGAAGATGTATGGTAGTTATCAACTATAGAAAGGAAAAAAAGAAGAAATAGCCCTACTAGAATTATTCCTGTTAAATGATCTGATTCCATTGTGTTCTCCTAGTGGTGTTTCTAGTGAATATATATCTAGTAAATGTATACATCCCAATACTTTGTAACTTTATCAACTAAAGGACAAACTTCGAAACTAGTTTTAAGTATGGATAGGAGTCTATAGAATTCCTTTTTATCCAATTTACTTGCTCTACTCCGACCGGGTAACACAAAAACCAGGATTTTGGCTTTAGTGTTAAGAAAGCTGTAGTAAGAAGGTATAACTTGGTCAATAGATAAGGAATCCTCACGCTTACCTGAACATCCTTTGGATAAAGGTGGTGCAACTACTATGGTGTCAAACTTATTGGTATCAACTTTCTGGGCATCTCCTATTATCCATTTTCCTTGAGGATAATAGTGTTGCCATTGGGGGTCTATGTCATTACCCCATACTTCCATTCCTAGGGGCCTGTAAGCCTCCTCTAGAGCTTTCAGAGAGGGACCCACACATAGTTCTAGGATTCTTTTAGAACCTAGACAGAAGAGATTCTGGGCTCTTTGTTGAGCACAAACTGAAGAGGTGTGAGCTGTAGCTTTTTGATCAAACCTAGATAGGTTATACACATTATTAGTCTACTTTTGCAAGCTCAAGATAAGCAAAACTTAGTAGAGCAATAAGTGCTAGAAAACTTATAAATGCCATGTAGACTCCTGAATTATATAGCCTCGGTGGGAGAGCAACACCATGCTCTTATGCCTAAGAGCGAAGAGGTCTTTTATTCCGATATTAGTTAACTTACTTAAGAAGTTAGTTTATTCGGGCTATGGGGAAAGGTCTCGCTTCGGTGGTGGAACGACCAAGTTGTGTCTTTCGACAATGGATCTTTTAAATAAATTACCGATACTGTTATATATACCTTTAAAGGGCTCTCTATATAGTTTATTCGAGCGAGAAAATTTGGTCCGG
>ERZ1292623.2784-Hain-H51-01um-R1-2784-length-15331-cov-8_pt1 | contig 15331 bp, 17 predicted proteins | sample MGYA00564398_ERZ1292623 | MGnify/ENA primary metagenome ERZ1292623 (study PRJEB36523, sample SAMEA6512633) | groundwater metagenome | collected 2019-01-07 | study: AquaDiva: Metagenomics assemblies of 32 groundwater samples
AAAGGTGACTGGCCGAGGTTTGTGAGTGGCGAGATTAATCCGCCCGACGTGCACGTGGGCGACATCCAAAGATTCAAGATAGTGGTGGAGTCTCCTTCGCCCATAGTTTCTGTTGTCGCTGATATTGAGACAGACAACGGCATTAAAAACCTCCCCCTAACTAACACTAGGAATCAGGAAAACGGCGGTGGGGTTTGGATAGGGGAATGGAAGGTTTACGACACTCACGACACTTTTTACCACACGACTTTCGTTGCTCGCGATCAGGCTGGCAATGAAAACAGTTTGACTCTCGCCTGGTCCGACGTTTGCGGGATACCGTTTTCTGGGAACTGGCCGATGACTTCGGCCTGCACAATTTCTTCGGCTGACGGCGTGATTGGTACTGTGGCACTTCAAGCTAATGCTGGGAATCTTACTATCAACAGTAGTTTTGGGACTAATGGAAGCATCACGATTAACTCCGGAACTAGTATTGTGGTGGGGGCTACAATTAGTGTAGGGAGCTACTCTTGCCGACCGACTGGTTACACCTCCCCGGATTCAGCCTGTGTTTCCAACTCGATTTGTTGCGGCGGGTGGAGCGGGAACCTTCTTTGCCAAAATAGTTCTTCATGCATACTACAATAGAAGAAAAAGCCCCGAACTCTTGGTGTTGAGTCGGGGTTTTTTTGCTAACAGGTCGCGTTCACCGACGCCAGGCTGGCCAAATTTCTGCCAGAGTTGGCGAATTCGTGATGTTCACGAGTACACCGGATCCGTCGGCGGGCACGGTGTAGAGATCGCCGTAAAAGGTGACGATGTCATCCACCATGTTGCTTACGGAGGAGATTACGAGGTGCCTTCCGTCCGGCGACCAGCTCGGGTTCGTATATTCGTCAGGACCAAAGGTGAGCTGGCGCTTCTCTGTGCCGTCCGAATTCATCACCCAAATCTGGATAATCAAACCAGTTCTTGAAGACAAGGCGATTTTTTTCCCGTCCGGTGAGAACGCGGGAGTGAAATCGAGAGTCGAGGGAGTATTAGTGAGATTCACGAGTTCCGTTCCGTCGGACCGCATCTTGTAGATGTCGGCCCCTCGCGCGAAGACAATCCACTCGCCGTCCGGAGAGTAACTTGGCCATCCGTCTACGAAAACGCCACTGGGATTCACAGTGAGAATCGTAACATTGTCGCCCGTCGTATCCATCGTGGCAAGTCCGCTCTGCCGGCCGTCCTTGAAATACGAGAAGACAATGGTCTTGTCATCGGGTGACCAGTTTGGCATCGCTCCCTGAATGCCCCGGGAGTTAGTGCCTCGGGTGAGCTGTACGGGGCCGCTTCTGGTCAGGTTCATTATGAAGATCTGAAAACCTGGGGTGGCGAGATGGGCCGCATCCGGCGCGACGGTAACGGAAAAAGCCAACCTGCGGCCGTCGTTTGACCATCGCGGTTCCCAGTTCTGCCAGGCGGGATAGTCCACGCTAAGACCGGTGATTTGCTTCACCCCTGGCTTGTCGGGCTCTTTCAAGAAGATGTCGAGACAGCTGATCACGCCAGAGGCGCCGCGGCAGTTCATTGGTGCTGGGGCCGCAAAACGTGAGTAAGCGATGAGGTTCATCCTTACCACCCTCACAGTCATCGTGGCGGATTTGGTGGGATTCGTAACCGATGTGCAGGTTACTATGTACGTTCCCGGACTGACAGGCACGGCGTAGATCTGGTTTGCGCTCACACTGCCGGTGTTCGCCGAACAAATCACTTCGTTAGAAGCGCCACTTCTTGTCTCCGCCTCTGACGAGAACTGAAGTTCGCCATAGGCAAAGTCCACCGTGGTGTCGGTAGGTGAGATTTTTACTGACACCACTTCCGGTTTCGGGCGAGGCTCGAATATGTCGCGGCACGAGAGTGCAGCGACGGCGAGCACGAGGACTGTAAAGATATTGCGCTTCATCGTGCACCTCCGGTGCGTTGATGTTGAAGTTGTCAATTCTTACTTTTCTCATTGTACACCAAATTTTCTCAAAAGTCAAACTAAGCCGTTTCTTTGCGCATTTTTTTTGTTATCCACAAGTAGTTTGGACAATTCTCAGTTTTTAATTTACTATTTTTAGTATTATGAGTAAAACAAATAAAATTCTTTTGGTGGCGGTTGTCATTTTGGTCGTAGTTATTGTATTTTTGACCATCTGGATGGTTTGGTTTAAATCTCCTAATTATTATGCGGTTTACATGAGAACCGGGGATTTATATTTTGGAAAATTGGTTCGTTTCCCGCACTTCGGTTTGAAGAATGTTTATACGCTCCAAGTCAATCAGCAAGATCAGCAAAATCCAATAAGGATTCAAAAATTCACGAATGTTTTTTGGGGACCCGAAGATTATCTGAAGCTTAACGATGACGAAGTTGTTTGGGTAACCAAATTAAAGTCTGATGGTCAACTCGCGCAAGTCATTAAAAATAATCCAGATCTTCTGCCGACGGAACCGCAGCAAGCTGTTCCTGCTGGAGCACCAGCAAAATAATCAGAAAAACCCTCTTCACGGTGAAGGGGGTTTTTGTCAAAAAGGTGCTTCGCAAAATTAAATTTGCGAAGCGATGAAGTTCCTAAGCTCATTCTTCGCTAAGGCAACTTCTATCGGATTTTGTTATCATTAGTGTAGATGAGAAAAAACTCTGGGCAAATTGCTCTGCCTTTCATACTGCTTATAAGTGGGCTCATTGTCGAAATTTCAATTGCGGGCGCTTTTGTTACCTACTTTTTGAGTTCGTCAGGTTTGGGGGAGAGACAGAATCTTCGAGCAACTTCAGCTTCTTATTCTGGGATAAGGGACGCAATGATAAAAATAACACGTGATAAGGAATATGCATCGGGTGGGACACAGAATTACAATTTAACAGTTGATGCTGATACCACCGCGGTCACTGTATCAAGGTCTACGGATAATTCCTTGAATATTTACACTTATACTGCAACTTCTGTTGCGACCGCCGGTAGTAGGCAGAAAAAATTTGTGGCCACGTTAATAGTCAACCAAACCACCGGCCAGGTTCAGTTGCAATCATTGCTTGAGCAGGCGGTTAATTAATATATTTGAATACGTGAATCCCGTTAGAGACAATATGTTTTATTATATCTATGTTATACAAAGCAAAAAGAATGGTATGTGGTATATAGGATTGACCGTTGATTTACGGAAACGCTTTAATGAACACAATCAAGGTAAATCAACTTATACAAAAGGCAGGGGTCCATTTGAATTGATCTATTATGAATCATGTAAAAACATTACTGATGCGAGGTCGAGAGAGAAATATATTAAATCTGGCATGGGTAGACGCTATTTGAAGAACAGACTAAAGCGCTTCCTGTCTCTAACGGGATGAATTACTTAATAAAGAACATAATCTATTTTTTTGAGCGACTTGCGGTTAAGCCAATTGTTGGGGGGTTGCAAATAAGCGATTCGGGTTTGCAATATTTGTCTCTTGGTAAAGACGGACCGGAGTCATATTCGTTGCGCCTTACGCCCGGAATTATAAAAGAAGGGAAGCTGCAGGATCCCAAACAACTCTTATCCTCATTGGAGTCTCTTCATAAGATTATTTTTCCAAATGATCATTTGCAAAAAGTTCAAGCAATCGTTTCTCTCCCGCCACCTCTAATTTTCACGCAAAGTTTTAGCGTACCCAATATTGGCGAAGAGAAGCTTGGAGAATCGGCCGAACTTAATATGCAAATGATATCGCCTATAAATGCGGGAGAGGCTTATATGGGGTGGGAAATTATAAAAGAAACAGAGGAACGTTACGAACTAATTGGTGTTTTCGCTCCGAAGGGGAATATAGATGGATACAAAAGCATTTTGGAACAGGCCAATTTTTTGCCAATCGTTTTTGAATTTCCAGCACTCGCTTTAGCAAGAGTTGTGGCAAGCGTTTTGAAACCACGCGAAGAACCAATTCTCTTGCTTCATGTTTCAAGCGACGGTCTTAATATACTGATTATTAGAAACGGGGTTTTGAGTTTCGATTATTTCCGATCCTGGCTTTCTATCCAGGGTGATGCCCGAGAAATTTCAAGAGAACTTTTCCGGGGAGTAGTCCAAGACGAGGTTAAGAAAGTCGTTAATTTCTCCATTACGCGTTTTAAGTCAGGCATCAATCAGATATTTATTTTGGCTCCTGGTTTTGAAGAAGAGATAAAAATTTTGATTGAAGATCGCTTCGGGCTCAAGACTACGAACCTTGTTTTAACAGATTATAAGATTGCTCCTGTTTGGTATCCTACTCTTGGTTCGGCGCTTAGGGGAAAGATAGATCGCAGCAAAGACAGATTCATAAATTTAGCCTCCGAAAGTTCAAGCGAGCTTTTTTATGAAGAACAGGTTGTCAATTTTATAAGGATTTGGAGGACTGTGATTGTTGGCACGCTCATGATTTTCGTTCTAGTCTTCGGCATTTCTGTTGCATTCCTTACGAGCCAGTCTAATAAAGTAAGCGTTAGTCTCGCTGGTTTTGGAGGACAATCATCTCAAACTGAGCTTCTAGAATTAAACAATAGTTCGGTTGAATTCAATTATTTGACTCACGGGATAGCGAAAATAAAAAGTTCGGCTTACCCCTGGCATGAAGTTCTTTTGAAGATAAAAAAATTGACCGATGAAAACAATATAGATTTTCAAAGCTTGGGCTTTGGTACATCCGATTCATCGGTCAGTTTATCGGCGAAAGCTCCGAGCAATTCTCAAGTTTTGCGTTTTAAGAATATCTTGGTCAAAGAGCCGGGTATTTCGGATGTGGACTTGCCGCTCTCATCCATAAACAGTGACGAAGACAGTTCGGTAACCTTCGTGATAAGTTTCAAAATGAAGGTTTAGGTGGGGCGTAGTTCGTTTTGTATGATCTCGCTGAACACGCTCAACAATATTTTTTTGTCGAGAAGTTGGATTTTCTTTAGAACAAACCCCCCCGCTTTTTGTCTTGTTGTTTTGTCATTGCGTATGCCAATTCGTAATCTCCAAAAATCTTTTGTCCCTAAAACATCTATGACGGAAGCGACGCCATTGTGTCCCGCAGAGCCGCTACCGTAAGAGATTTTGTATTGTCCTAATTCTAAATCTGAATCATCGTGTACAAGCAGAAGGTCTTGGGTCCTTGCCCCGAGAAGTCTCAAGATTTTTTTTACGTCGGCTCCGGACTCATTCATGAACCCATTGGTTTTCTTGAATCGTTTTTCGGGCTTAATCTTACTCAAAATATCTATAAAAATTGCTCCGGCATTATGATAAGTATTATCATATTCTGTACCGGGGTTTCCAAGGCCGATTATGGCTTTTATCGCGGAAGGGTTGAATTTGTCTTGCATATTCTCTAATATTACTACAGGATTTTATATTTGTAATTTTATCATTTTATGCGCAAATTACTTTGGTCATTTTTCGAGATTATAGAAACCTTTGCTATTGCGATAGTTGCGGTTTTTTTGGTTAGAAGTTTTGTGGCCCAGCCATTTTTAGTAAGCGGCGCAAGCATGGAACCAAATTTCCATAACGGCAATTATCTTCTAATAGACGAGCTCACTTATCGTTTTAGGGAGCCAGAACGTGGAGAGATCGTTGTTTTCCGATACCCGGGTGATCACAGGTCTTTCTATATAAAAAGAATAATCGGTTTGCCCAAGGAGCGGGTTTTAATTGATAATGGAGAGGTTTCTGTTTTCGATAAAGGGAAGGGAATCGTGTTAAATGAACCGTATACCCTCGTTAAGAAAACGGCAAGTCACACAGACATGGTGTTGGATTCGGATCAGTATTTTGTTATGGGCGATAATCGCAATTTCAGTTTTGACTCACGTAGTTGGGGTCCGGTATCTTCGGAAGAACTTATTGGTTTGGTGCGGTTGCGACTATGGCCGATAAATAAAGTCATGGCATTTACTGCGCCCGCATATTAATAAATATATTTATGGCTAAACAACAAAAAAAAGTGAAAGCAAAACTTTTCCAAAACATACGCGGTATGGCGGATATTTTGCCAAAAGAACAGGATTGGTGGAGATCTGTTTTGCGGACAGGGGAGACTGTCGCGGAGCTTCACGATTTCTATTTCATAGAAACCCCAATCTTAGAAGAATTAGGACTTTTTGAGTCCGGCGTTGGTCAGGATACTGATGTTGTAGATAAACAGATGTATTCGTTTAAAACTAAGGGCGGAGAAAACGTTGCAATGCGTCCGGAGGGAACTGCTCCTGTGATGCGAAGCTATCTCCAGCACCACTTGGGTTATTTCTCTTCACCTCTGAAGGTTTATTATTGCGGGCCCATGTTTCGCCAAGAACGGCCTCAACAGGCGAGATACAGACAGTTTCACCAATGGGGGTTTGAAATTTTAGGGGACAGCGATTCGGTTTACGATGTTCAAATTATGTTGGCAACATTGGATTTTTTAAAATCACTTAAACTAAAAGACCTTACTTTAAAGATAAATACTATCGGTTGCAGAGTCTGCCGGCCCAATTATCGCAACAAACTTAAGGAATATTATCGTTATAAGAAAAAAAATCTTTGCGTTGATTGCGATAAGCGTTATGAAAAAAATGTTCTGCGTCTTTTGGACTGCCGTGAGCCGGAGTGCGAAAAACTAAAGAAAGAAGCACCTATAGTTTTGGATCATCTTTGCGCTGCTTGTAATAATCAATTCCGAACCATCTTGGAGCTTATTGAAGACAATGATATTTCTTATACTCCGGATCCGTATCTTGTGAGGGGGCTGGATTACTATAATAGAACGGTTTTTGAAATATTTACTCCAAGCCTGCCCAATCTCGCTATCGCATCCGGTGGAAGATATGATTACCTTTCAGAATCTATTGGCGGAAGAATGGTGCCTTCTGTGGGGGTGGCAATCGGAATAGAACGTGTGATTGAAGCCATGAAAGCGGCTCAAATACCGCCCAAAATTAAACGCAAAGAAAGAGTTTTCTTCGCTGCTATTGGTGATCAGGCCAAAAAGGCGAGCGTTAAAATAATAAACATGCTTCGTTCAAACGGAATCCCCGTTTCCGAGACGTTGGGCAAGAAATCCTTAAGGGCACAGATGAAATCGGCCGATAAGATAAAAGCTCCGATTACATTAATTTTTGGGCAGAAGGAAGTCTTTGAGGGAGCTGTGATTGTAAGGGATATGAAATCAGGCGCGCAAGAAAATGTTATTACAAGCAAGCTCGTGGAAGAAGTTAAGAAACGTCTTAAGTGATGTCCAAATATTCTTTTTCACAATTGATAATAGGAATTTTGAATCAAATCCAAGGCGTGAGGGCGAGAGCGTATCAAACCCTTGATACATTGAGCCAGAAGAACGCAGGATTTGTTCAAAATTCCATTACCCCGCAGGGAGAGGCGACCTTGGCTCGTCTTATCGTTACTCCTCCTCAATGTGCTGAGATTCAGCACGCTTTCGTCGTCTTGCCTCAAGCCGAGACACAAGGTCGCCACCTTCAATTGCGAAAGGAGAATATTTAGACATCACCAGATGGACTGTATATTTTGCAAGATAGTCGGTAAAGAGATATCTACCGAATTTGCTTACGAAGACGATGAGATGCTCGCGTTCAAGGACATTAAACCGTCTGCCCCCGTCCATTATCTTTTAATACCAAAAGAACATATCCCGTCTATCGCTTACGTAGAAGTAAACAATAAGGACGTGGTATTTAAATTAATATTAATAGCCAAAAAATTAGCGGAAGGATCAGGGCTCAAGGGGTACAAGTTAGTTTTTAATGTCGGTCGTGAGGGCGGGCAGATAATAGACCACCTTCATTTACACCTTATGGGTGGATGGAACAATAAAACAGACATCGATGCAATGTCGCATCCGGGGTTGGACAAATAATAAAAAACCCTTATAATAAGCAAAATGTTAATCCAACTAAAGAGAAAAGAGGGTGAAAGCACGGGATCGTTTTTGTACCGTTTTAGTACGAAAATTAAACAGAGCGGAGTTTTAAAAGAGGCCAAGCGCAGGCGTTTTAAAACACGTGATTTGAACAAAAGAAAAAGGAAGCTTGGGGCACTTTACCGTTTATCAAAAGCGCAGGAAATGAAGGAGCTCAAGAAATACGGTCGGGCTTAAATGTTGAAGGAGAAAATAAATAGCGATATTATTCAAGCCTTAAAGAATAAGGAAGAACTTAAGGTTTCGACGCTCCGGTTGCTTTCGAGCGCGATGCACAATCGCGAGATAGAAAAGAAAGGCAAGGGTGGCGAGACAGCGCTTAGCGATGACGAAGTGTTGGAAATAATAAGGAAAGAGGTAAAGAAGAGGAGGGAGGCTATTGAGTTTTACACAAAAGGCGGAAGGGCGGATTCTGCAGAGAAAGAACTAGCCGAAGTTGGTTTTCTAGACGGATATTTACCAAAGGGATTAGACGAATCAGAGGTTAGAAAAATAGTTGATGAAGCTTTTCTGAGAGTTAAGCCAGCTGGAGAAAAAGACTTCGGAAAGTTTATGGGAGAAGTCATGAAAGTCGCAAAGGGCCGAGCTGACTCCGCTCTAGTTTCAAAACTAGTTAAGGAGAAGTTGGGTTGAATCTTATGAATAAAGTGGTTGTTTACCACGTCTATCGGCAGGTTGGCGGTAGGGATGACGCAAAATCAACAAGGGATATAAAGCGCGCCTTAGAGCGTGCTTTAAAATATCTTAAGAAAAAAGGAAGTCTCCTCGAGGTTTATTTGATAAACGGCAGAGAGATGAGGTTTTTAAATAAGGAATTTAGAGGCAAAGACAAAAGCACCAATGTTTTGAGTTTCGGCGAGCCCAAAAAGTTTCCCCACCCAGAGACTGATTTTGATTACCTTGGTGAAATTTACCTGGACCCGAAATATATTAAAAACAAAAAAGAAGATCCTACATTTCTCGCCGTTCACGGCCTTTTGCATCTTTTAGGGTATACACATAAAAGAAGGCGTGATACCATGAAAATGCAGAAATACGAACAAAAACTCTTGGGCAATGTCTAAATATTCTTTTTCACAATTGATAATAGGAATTTTGTCTCAAATCCAAGGCATGAGGGCGAGGGCGTATCAAAGCCTTGATACATTGAGCCCGAATAACACAGGATTTGAACAAAATCCCATTACCCTGCAGGGAGGGGCGACCTTGGCTCGTTTCTTCGTTGCTCCTCCTCAATGTAATCTAGTTGATTACATTTTCGTCGTCGTGCCTCAAGCCGAGACACAAGGTCGCCGCCTTCAATTGCGAAAGGAGAATATTTAGCCATTGCTTATGTCTAAATTTATAACTGGTTTGGATATCGGGTCATCGCAGATAAAGTGCGTGATAGCTGAAGAAAAGAAGGATGGATCCTTTTCAATTGTCGCCGCTTTTAAAGAGCCAAGCGCTGGAGTAAGAAAGGGTCTTATTACTGACGTGGAACAAGCTACGCAGGTTTTGAGGAATGTCGCTCGTGATATCCAAAAAATATCCAAAGCGGCGGCAAAAAACATTTTTGTAAACGTTAATAGCGAGTATGTGCAATCCCGTATCTCTAGGGGGACGACTTTAATTTCCCAATCGGATCAAGAAATACAAGCGGATGACGTTGAACGAGTTGACGAACACTCCGCTCGCGCCTTAAAACTTTCTTCAAACCATATGATCTTGCACAAGATTGCTCGAGAATATTTTATTGATGACATTGGAGGAATTTATGACCCGCTTGGAATGACAGGCAATAAACTCGAAGTGAACGCACTTGTGGTTGAAGCCTTCACCCCTCACGTGAACACGCTTTTGAAAAATTTAGAACGAGTCGGAATAAGAATTGCCGGAATGATATTTAATCCGCTTGCGGCATCAGAATCGGTTTTAACCAAAAAACAAAAAGAATTAGGGGTTTTAATGATTGATTTTGGTTTTGGCACGACTTCAATTGCCGTATACGAAGAGGGCAAGATAATGCATGCCAAGAGCTTACCTTTGGGAGTGGGGTATGTGACTAGTGATATTGCTATCGGTCTTAAGACCCACATTGATGCGGCAGAAAAGATGAAATTGCGATACGGTTTTGCTATGTCTCATGAGGTTTCTCGGAAGGATGTAGTGAAATTAGCTGAATTTGATTCGGCCAATACTAACGAAATTTCACGAAGATTCCTTTCCGAAATAATAGAGATACGGCTTGCAGAAATTTTAGATCTTGTTAATAATGAGCTGAAGGTTTTGGGGCATAGGGCGGAACTCCCGGCTGGTGTTATGATGACTGGCGGAGGAGTAAAACTTGCCGGAATGGAGGACTTGGTGAAAGAAGAGCTAAAATTGCCGGCCCGTGTCGCATTTCCCAACTTAGCCAATTTTGAAATTTTAAATCCGGCTAACCGCGAATTAGTTGAAGATCCTGAGTTTTCCTGCGCATTGGGATTAGTTTTGGGAGGGAAAACCAATCCTGGATCTGTGAGTCAGAGCAGGTTAAGAAGTTTTTTAAGGAATCTAATTCCATAAGTATATGAAAAAGAAAAATAGGAAATTTAAAAAGATAGTTCAACCAGTACCAAGAGCTCCAAAGATCAGGTCTGGAATGGCTTCTATTAAAGTTGTTGGGGTCGGAGGTGGTGGAGGAAATGCGGTGACGCGGATGATGGAAGACGGAAGAATTAAAGGCGTTGAATTCATTGCAATCAATACCGATGCCCAAGATTTAAATTATGCGACTGCTCACAAGAAGCTATATATAGGAAAGGCTTTGACGCGTGGTCTTGGTGCTGGAATGAATCCAGAAATAGGAAAACAAGCAGCGGAAGAAAATAGGTCCGAGATAAGCGAAGCCTTAGAGGGCGCGGATATTGTTTTCATAACCGCCGGTTTTGGTGGGGGTACTGGAAGTGGGGCGGCTCCGGTTATAGCGGAGGCCGCAAGAGAGAAAGGTATTTTAACTGTTGCGATAGTCACGAAACCATTTTCATTTGAAGGCGCTGAACGTTCAAAGATAGCACAAGAAGCTCTAGGGCGCATAAAAGACAAAGTAGACGCTTTGGTCATAATCCCGAATGATCGAGTGTTTAGTCTCATTAGTAAGGATACGTCAGTCTCGAAAGCCTTTGGTTTTGTTGATGACGTTCTAAAACAAGGCGTCCAGGCGATTGCTGAGCTCATTAATTTTCCAGGTATTATAAATGTGGACTTTTCCGATATTAGAGCAATCATAAAGGACGCAGGAACTACTCATATAGGTATAGGTATTGCCTCAGGTGGGGACAGGAGTATAAAAGCCGTGAATTCAGCCATAAATTCCCCACTCCTGGAATATGCGATAGATGGAGCAAAGAGGGTATTGTTCAGCGTTGCCGGGGGCAGGGATTTGAAAATGTCGGAGGTTAATGATGTGGCTAAGGCGATATCGGCAAATCTTGATTCCAATGCAAAGGTTATCTTTGGTGCATATTATGATAGACAACTAAAGGATAAGAGTCTCAAGGTTACTCTGATTGCAAGCGGATTCAATGGTATTTTCAATAACGGCAGGTTATCTAATACGCTTTTTGTAGAAACAGAGCCGGCAAATGAAGAAATAGAGATTAAATTATCAGGAGATACCCCAACAAAGAGCTTAAGGGAAGAGAAATCTAAGAAGGGTGTCCCACAAAAATCAGATTCCTGGGAGATCCCAGCCTTTTTAAGGAAAAAACATCGGTAACAACGGGGTGTTACAGTAAAAACTGTATCTTAATTGACGGTTTTTTGTTTTTTTAGAAGAACGGGTTCAATTAACTGAGGTTTGTAGGATTAGTTGCTTGAATTTTGCGACATCAAGAAAAATTTTAGCGATTTTATCAAAAAAAATTTTAAAAAACTTTAACCAACAGTTGTCAAAGGGTTTTTATCCACAACAGACTACTTTGATGCCCCTTCCAATTAGGTTCATAAATTCCTAAAATGATACTAGATAAAAAAGATAACTTATTTCTAAGAGATTTATGAAAAGCGTGCCACAAAAAAATATTACAATGTCTGAAGATCGGAAAGTTAACGAAAGTTTTTCCGAAAACGCCTTGAAGATGATGAAGAAGCGTTATCTTTTCACGAACGATAAAGGCAATGAAGAATCACCGGCTCAAATGTTTCACAGAGTCGCTCGATCTCTTGCAGAGGTTGAGAAAAATTATGGTCATGATGAAAAGGATGTTAGAAAAGTTGAGAAAGATTTCTTCGAGATTATGTCTAAGAAAGAATTCACTCCTGCTGGGCGCACGCTTACTAATGTAGGGACTCCAACCGCCTTGATTGCGAATTGTATTGTGCTTCCGATTCACGACTCAATGGAAAGTATATTTGGAACTTTAAAGGACTCCGCTCTTTTGCAGCAAGCCGGATCAGGTTTAGGTTTTTCCTTGGACGAGCTTCGTCCATCAATGGCACCTACTAAAAAATCGCGTGGATTTTCTTCTGGACCGATTTCTTTTTTAAAAGTTTATAACGAAGCTTTCGGAACAATTAAACAACAAGGTAGGCACGGCGCGAATATGGCGATGATGAGCGTTGACCATCCCGACATATTGGATTTTATACGTTCAAAAGAAGTGGAAGGCGAAATAAAAAATTTCAATATATCAGTAAAAGTCACGGACGAGTTTATGCAACAAGTTATAGATTCTCCGAACACGCAGTGGTATTGTTCTTGGCGAGGCGAGAAATCAAAACCGAGAAAAGTTTTGAGACATTCAAATGGTAGCGTTTATGGTTGCGAAGAGTTGGATATAACCGTGGGTCAGATGTTTGACGAAATAATTCACTACGCTTGGTTAAATGGTGAGCCCGGAATAGTTTTTATAGATAATGTTAATAAGACCAATCCGTTGCCCGGCTTAGGGGAAATAGGATGTTCTAATCCTTGCGGAGAACAATTTTTGCACGCTTACGATAACTGTAATTTGGGATCAATTAACCTTGCCGTACTCGTTAAAGACGGAAAGATTAACTATGCCCGTCTTAGGTTTGTGACAAAGACGGCTGTGCGTTTGATGGACAATGTTATTGATAAGTTCGATTTTCCGGTGCCGCAAGTTACTGAACTTGCTATAAAGAATAGAAGGATTGGTTTGGGCATAATGGGTTTTGCCGACATGCTCTACGAGCTCGGGATAAAATATAATTCACAAAAAGGTTTAGCAACAGCTGAGCGTGTGATGGGCGCGATTCAAGATGCGGCCCATGAAGCTTCGATCGAGCTCGCCAAAGAAAAAGGAGAATTTCCTAATATGCCAATGAGCATCTTTAAAGACAGGGGAATTAAGATGAGGAATGCGGCATTAACGACAGTTGCCCCGACTGGCTCAATTTCAATGATGCTTGATTCTTCCTCGGGCATTGAGCCTAATTTCGCTTTATCTTTTGTTAAGCAGGATAAAGACGGCACAAAGTACCACTATTTGAACAAGTATTTTGATGAAGAGCTTAAGAAAAGGAGGTTTCCTGAAGAGAAAATAGTGGAGATTAAAGCAGAGGTAACAAAAACTGGTAGTATCCAAAGCCTAACTTGGCTACCGCAAGATTTGAGAGACACGTTTGTAATATCTATGGATATGTCGGGCGAAGATCATGTCCGAATGCAAGCCGCTTTCCAAAAACACGTTGACAATTCAATTTCAAAAACAATTAACTTCCCGAATAGCGCTACTCATGATGATATAAAGAATGGCTACATCATGGCTTGGAAGTTTGGTTGCAAGAGTTGTACTGCGTACAGAGATGGCAGTCGTAATATTCAAGTTCTTAATTTAGGAACGGGTGAAAACATTGTTTCAATGACGGAGTCAGGCGCTAAAAAGAAATCCCAAAACATGAACGAACCGGCATTGAATTTGGAGATAGATAGGGGAAAGCTTTCTCCGCGTGCAAGACCAGCGGTTATGAGTGGAAAGACATACAAAATAAAGACGGGTTATGGCAATCTTTACATAACAATAAACAATGATGAGTCTAATGCACCGTTTGAAGTTTTTGCAACAATAGGAAAGAGCGGCGGGTTTTTTCAGGAACAATCCGAGGGTATTTGCAGGCTCATATCTTTAGCGCTTCGGGCAGGCGTAAGAGTTGAAGATATTATAAGTGACCTCAAGGGAATTCGCGGACCGATGCCGGTGATGACCAACAAAGGAACGGTTCTCTCTTTGCCTGATGCTATTGCAAGAATTTTAGAAGAACACGTTCAAACAGATGTTAAGCCAGCAGAGTTGCCTGAGATGCCAAAAATTTTGGAACACTCTCCTACAGTTGTGATGGCTAAAAGCGGTCCGGCCTCCGGATTTGTCGAAAGTTCTATGGCTGAAACTGGAATGATGCCCGGCTGTCCTGACTGCGGTGAGAAGTTAAAAATAAGCGAAGGATGCTTGAGTTGTCATAACTGCGGATTTTCGAGATGTATGTGATCCGCCCTAGGCGGATCATCCCGAAACAAAAAACCGCCACAGGCGGTATTTTTATTTAGATTTCGAATTCGTGAACTGAACAGTTTGGTATTTTAGCAGGTAATGGTTTACCTGTCACATTATACATCAACATGATTATTCCCCCGTGAGTTACTGCAATATATTTCTTTCGACGGCGAACTATTAAGTCATTAAGGAAAGACAGTACCCTGTCTCTCACCTCTACAACCCACTCTCCTCCCCAGGGACCATAGTTATACCTAAGACCGCGATCTCTCTCTTTCGCATCGGGTCCGACTAAGGCGCTTATTGCATCCCAGTTTTGCCCAGTAAGCACGCCGTAGTCTCTCTCGTTAAGATCTAACCGCGTCTCTATGGGTAGTTTGAGCCGTCTGTTTATGATTCCGGCAGTCTGTTTTGCCCTCCGAAGAACTGAAGAAAAGATAATATCAAAGTCAGTATCAAGCGTTTTTGCTACTTCTTCAGCCTGCCTAATGCCTTCTCTTGTTAATTTATCTTGACTCCTCCCAGAAACGACTCCGAGTGCATTGTTTATAGACTTTCCGTGCCTTACAAGTACTAGTTTCAAAGGAGTTTCTCCGAGACAAAATTGCAAAGTAAACTCCAAAAATAATACCATATATTCTTGAATTTGCTATCATAGTGATATATTATCGTTTAAATCCGCCCGTAGCTCAGCCTGGTAGAGCAACTGCCTTTTAAGCAGATGGTCGAAGGTTCAAATCCTTCCGGGCGGACACGAATTTTTTCGATTATAAGTGGATAGAGAAAATTCGCACCGCGATAGCGGTGGCACATATTTTAAAAGTAGCTAATATATTATTATTCCCCGGTAGCTCAGCGGTAGAGCGGCGCCCTGTTAAGGCGATGGTCGTAGGTTCGATCCCTACCCGGGGAGCCA
>ERZ1292623.2785-Hain-H51-01um-R1-2785-length-15330-cov-6_pt1 | contig 15330 bp, 19 predicted proteins | sample MGYA00564398_ERZ1292623 | MGnify/ENA primary metagenome ERZ1292623 (study PRJEB36523, sample SAMEA6512633) | groundwater metagenome | collected 2019-01-07 | study: AquaDiva: Metagenomics assemblies of 32 groundwater samples
CTTTTAACCCGGTTTTTGGTATAACCAAACTAGAAGATTTTTGAATCCGGCCTGGATTGGAGGTGCAATATGACGCCCAAGCCGTACAAACACGAAGAGACCTTGCTTGACCCAGAATTAAGAAGCGATGAAGTTATGGACTTTGAAAAACGGCTTTTGGGAAAAATCATAGGCCAAGACAGAGCTGTCCGCAGAATTGTAAACATGTATCAGATCTACATGGCGGGCATGGCTATGCCAAACCGCCCAATCGGCAACTTGTTTTTTTGGGGCCAACGGGCTCCGGAAAAACAAGAGTCGTTGAAGCGTCGGCAGAAATTCTGTTCGGAAATCCGCGAGCTTTTGTCGAAATTGACTGCGCTGAATTCCAGCACAGCCACGAAATCGCAAAGCTTATAGGTTCTCCTCCGGGATACTTGGGCCATCGCGAAACCCCCCCATTGCTTACGCAGGAGGCTATCGACCAGCACCAAACCGACAAATGTAAAATAAATTTTCTTTTATTTGATGAGATAGAAAAGCCAATGAAGCTCTTTGGCAATTACTTTTGGGAATTTTGGATAAAGCCACTTTAACGCTTGGCAACAATCGAAAAGTAGATTTGTCCCGGTGCGTTGTTTTTATGACATCAAATCTTGGAGCAGTGGAAATGAACGAAATGCTAAGCGGAGGCATTGGATTTGTTTCTGGAATTAAACAAATTGAAGAAAATTTAGCATCCATTGACCAACAAATTTACCGCATGGCGCTTGGTGTGGTTAAGCGAAAATTTTCTCCGGAATTTATGAATAGAATCGACAGGGTTGTCGTGTTCCGAACACTCACCCACCAGCATTTGCGGCAAGTATTAGATTTAGAGTTAAACGAAGTCCAAAACCGCATTATAGCTTCGCAGTCGGACAGACAATTTATTTTTAGATGCACAAACGCGACAAAAGATTTTTTGCTCAAAGAAGGCACGGATTTAAAATACGGAGCCAGACACCTCAAGCGCGCTATTGAACGCCACCTTGTATATCCGCTTTCTAACCTTATCGCCACCGGCCAAACCGGGCTGGGCGATATAATTAAAATCGATTTTGACGAATCCAAAGAAAAATTAAAATTTTCAAAAGAAAAGGCAATACCTAGTTTTTCCATGGAACGAAAATAAAAAATCTACCCCTCCCTGTTTAAGGGGAGGGGTTTATGCTAAGGTAACGAAAATGGAGTGGAAAATCTCAATTGAACCTGGTAAATTCGAAGAATATTATAAAAAAGCTCTTTCGCAAATAAAGAGAGGGTTTGAACTGCCGGGGTTTAGACCCGGAACCGTGCCGGAAAAAGTTATTGAAGAAAAAATCGGGGAAAGTAGAATTTTGGAAGAAGCTGCGGAACTCGCCATAAAAGACGAGTGGGCCAAAATACTCCGAGAGCTCGATTACAAAGGCATCGAAGCTATAGGCCGCCCGGAAGTCACAATAACAAAAATAGCACGGAAAAATTCGCTTGAGTTTAAGATACAAGCATCGGTTATCGATAAAATAAACCTGCCGGAATACAAAAAAATCTCAAAAGAAGTTCTGGGCGAGAAAAAAAACATAGAAGCAACAGAAGAAGAAATAAACAAAGCGTTGGAATACATAAAGAAAAACTCTAAAGACAACCACGCGCATACGGAAGAGGAGCTAAGAAACGCAATCAAGGAAAACATGCAAAAAGAAAAGGAAATTAGGCAAAAAAGCGAACTTCGCATGAAAATTCTTGATGAAATAAGCAAAAAAACAAAGGCGGACTTGCCCGAAATTTTGATTGAATCGGAACTTAACCGAATGATAGCCGAATACCAATCGAGTGTTTCGGATATGGGAATAAAATGGGAAGATTATTTGAAATCGCTAAAAGACGTGAAATCCGAAGAAGACTTGAGAAAAAATTGGCGGGAAAACGCCCAAAAAAGAGCCAAATACGGACTTGTGATGCGCGAGATAGCAAAAAAAGAAAATTTGGTCCCGTCAAAAGAATTTCTAGAAAAAGAATCCGACGAGTTTCTCCGAAAAATGACCGATGAAGAACGAAAAAAAGTCTCCAAAGAAAACGTAAAGGAATACCTTTTCGGAAGAATCAGAAACGAAATGGTATTTGATTTTCTCGAAAAACAATGATATTTTAAAATTAAAGAACAAATGCCATGGATGAATACAATACTTATTTAATACCTACGGTTATCGAAAAAGAGGGCTACGGAGAAAGAGCCTATGATATTTACTCGCGCCTTTTAAAAGACAGAATCGTATTTTTGGGCGGGCCGATAATCGACCCAGTGGCAAATACGGTAATCGCCCAGTTTTTGTTTTTGGAATTGCAGGATCCTAAAAAGGACATTTACTTATATATAAACTCCCCTGGCGGTTCAGTATCCGCCACTTTGGCGATTTACGACACCATGCAGCATATAAAACCGGACGTCGCCACTCTTTGTGTTGGTTTTGCTGCTTCTGGAGCCGCCATACTTTTGGCCGGAGGAGCGCCTAAAAAAAGATTCGCCCTGCCAAACTCCGAAGTTATGATTCACCAAGTTCTCGGAGGCACGGAGGGGCAAGCAAGCGATATAGCAACTGACGCAAAGCACATAGTCCACGTAAAAGAAAAAATAAGCAAAATTTTGGCGCACCACACCAAACAGCCGCTGGACCAAATCGAGCACGACACCGACCGCAATTTCTACATGGACGCTTCCGACGCCAAAAAATACGGAATCGTAGACGAAATAGTAAAATCAAAAAATAACATTGGCCCCGTTAGAAATTCTAAGAAATCTTCTTAAGCAAATTTATCCCTGTCATATCCGGATGCCTCGAAAGGCCCAATAACTCTAAAATGGTCGGAGCAACATCTGTGAGAACGCCCTTGGTTTCTTCGTATTTTTTGCGGATTTCTTCATCGCTTCGCGGAGTTTTTAGTTTAAATTCATTTGCAACCACAAAAAATGGTACAGGGTTTAAATTGTGCTTAGTACGCAACTCTCCGGAACGGGAGTAAATCTTTTCTTCAGCATTTCCATGGTCCGCAGTTACAATGGCAGCTCCCCCAGCATCCAAAACACTCGAGACTAGCCTGCCAACGCAAAAGTCCAAAAACTCTAAAGCCTTTACCGTGGCTTTAAAATTTCCTGTGTGCCCAACCGTGTCGCCATTGGCGAAATTGACCAAAACAAAATCATACTTGGCAAAGTTTTCTAAAACGTAGTCTGTTATTTTTCCAGCTGACATCTCCGGAACCTCGTCGAAATTTTTGACTTTCGGAGAGTCTACGAGAACCCTATCCTCGCCTGAAAAAGAATTTTCCTTTCCGCCATTGAAAAAATAGGTAACGTGCGCGTATTTTTCTGTCTCTGCAATTTTTAGCTGGCGCAAACCTTTTTCGGAAAGTATTCTTGAAACCGGCCAAAACGCGGGCGTGGCCGGAAACGCAACTTTCACAGGCAAACCTTTTTCGTATTCTGTCATGGTAGCGATGAATAATTCTTCTGTTTTAGATATAGCCGACACAATCTCTCTCATGCTGTCTTCGCGGAAATTGTAAAAAATAACCGAATCTCGACGCTTTATCCTGCCCTCTCCCCCGCGAAGCGAAGCTGGTTCTATAAATTCATCGGTTTTTCCGGAGGCATAGGAATCTTTTATGTACGAAACTGGGGATTCAAACTCCATTGCCGAACCGTCTAATACGCATTTTTTGGCTTTTTCAATTTTGTCCCAATTTTTATCTCTATCCATAGCAAAATCGCGCCCCATTACGGAAGCTATTTTTGCGAAAGAATAATTTTTCGCCAAGTTTTCATCTAACTTTTTAAGATAAGAAACCGCCTCATCTTTTGGAGAGTCTCTTCCGTCGGTAAAAAGGTGCAGATAGACACTGGCTAGACCTTCGTTTTTGCAAAAGTCCAAGAGCGCGTAAAGATGCTCGGCATAAGCGTGCACGGAGCCAGACGAAAAAAGGCCCAGAATATGCAATGACCCGTTATTTTGTTTGGCAAAGTTAGATGCATCCAAAAAAGCGGGATTTTTGAAAAAAGAACCTATGCGGATTGAAGAAATAATCCTCGGAAGATGGTGCAATAAAATTTTGCCGGCCCCCATTGTAAGGTGCCCTACTTCAGAATTGCCTTCTTCGCCCCAAGGCAAACCTACCGCAAGTCCGGAGGCCTGCAGAGTCGTAAAAGGAAAAAATTTTTCCAAATTTTTAAAAGTCGGGGTGTTCGCGTACTTCCAGGTGGACTGCGGGTTTTTGGGATTTACCCCAACTCCGTCGAGCACACAAAGAACAACCGGTTTGTACCTTTTGACCATAGAGAAATTTTAACACATACAGGCACACAGCGAGCTTTTCTTTTGTAGTATGCCATGATAAAATTAAGCTATGACTAGCGAAACTTTGATTAAAAAAATTCCACAACAGCTAAAAGCTGCTATCTCGCAAGAAATAATGGCTGTTTTGGAAGATCCTGATTTTGGTTTGGGACTAAGCACTTATGCCAAAAAACGCCTTTTGACGGCACGAAAAAGCCGAGCCAAGACTATTCCATTTTCAGAAATTAAAAAAAAATATTTATAAATCATGTCAAAATGGTCTTTGGAATTTGAGCCAAAAGCTGAAAAAGATTTGGCGCAACTAGACAAAGCAGTACGAGCAAGAGTTTTAGAAAAACTTGACTGGCTTTTAGAAAATTTTGACTCTTTATTTCCTATCCCTCTCCATAACGAATGGAGGGATTTTTATAAGCTAAGAGTCGGAGACTATCGAATCGCCTATCAAATTAATTGGAAAAATAATTCTATCAAGGTTTGTTACATAGACAATAGAAACAAAATCTATAAAAGAAAATGAGACCTTGACTCACGAAATCGCATTTGATAGTATAAGGACATCGAATTTATGAATTTAATTTCGCAAAAAAATTATGTTAGATATATCACCGACTTTAATAAAGGCGGCTATTGCGGTCGCCGGGGGAACGGTTTTGGGCTACTTTCTGCGCCAACTTATAGCCCATCAACGGCGCGAGGAATATGAACTAAAGGGAAAGCAAATACTTTTAGACGCAAAAGAGTCCGTCCAAAAAACCCTGGATAGCGCGAAAGCAGACGCGGAAAAAATACTAAGGGAGGCAAAAGAAGAACAAAAAGAACGAGAAAAAGACCTTCGCAAACTCGAAGAACGGATTTCCGCAAAAGACGAGGCGATAGAAGCCCGGTCTTTAGCCATAACTAAAAACGAAAACAAGCTTAAAGAAAATCTCGAAAAAATAACCGCCAAAGAAGCAGAGCTGGAAAATCTCAAAAATCAGGAAAAAGAAAAATTAGAAAAAGTAGCAGGGCTCACAGAAGCCGAAGCCAAAAAACAACTTATTGAAAACCTGGAAAAAAGGAGTGAATCAGACCTTCTAGGAAGAATGCAGAAATTGGAGCTCTTTGCCGCTGAAACTTTGGATAGAAAAGCCAAAGATATTTTGGCCACAGCCATCCAAAGAATAGCATCGGCAACCACTTCGGAAGTCAGCGTAACATCGGTCGCCATACCATCAGACGATATCAAGGGAAAAATCATAGGAAAAGAGGGCCGAAATATCCGCGCCCTTGAACGAGCGGCTGGAGTTGAAATAGTGGTTGACGACACTCCTGGAGTAATTTTAATTTCGAGCTTCGACCCGGTCCGCAGGCAAATCGCGCGAGTGGCGCTTGAAAACCTGATACACGACGGCCGAATACAGCCGGCTAAAATCGAGGAAACGGTGGAAAAAGCCAGGCTCGAGATAGAAAAAATGATAAAAGAAGCCGGAGAAAAAGCGGCGTACGAAGTGGGAATTTTGGATATAGACCCAAGGCTTTTGATGCTTTTAGGGCGCCTTAAATTCAGAACATCCTACGGGCAAAACGTAATGCAACACTCGATTGAAATGACGCATGTCGCCGGAATTTTGGCATCCGAACTTGGAGGCGACGTTGCTATCGCCAAAAAAGGAGCGCTGCTCCACGACATTGGAAAAGCCGTGGACCACGAAATACAAGGAACTCATGTTGAAATCGGTAGAAGAATTTTGCAAAAATTCGGAGTGGATCACCGCGTAATCCAAGCGATGCAATCGCACCATGAAGAATATCCTTACGAAACACTTGAATCTATAATCGTTCAAACAGCTGACGCAATTTCCGCTTCACGGCCGGGCGCGCGAAGAGATACGGTAGAAAATTATCTCAAGAGGCTTGAGGACTTGGAGGGAATCGCCACATCATTCCCGCACGTGGATAAAGCTTACGCGATTCAAGCGGGCCGTGAAATTCGCGTATTCGTAACTCCGGACAATGTTTCGGATTTGGAAGCCAAAAAAATGGCCCGTGACATCGCGGATCGAATAGAGGGCGAACTAAAATATCCGGGAGAAATCAAGGTGAACGTTATCCGCGAAATGCGAGCGATTGAATATGCTAGATAATATATTAAAGAATGAAAAAAGATATCAAAAAATATAGAAAAATTCATAATGATTTCCGCGAGGCAGAAAAAAACTATCAAGAATATTTTGAACAATTTTTTGGAAGCAGAAAAAAGAACGTCCAAACATTAAATACGCAGAAACTAAAAAGACTTTACGAATTAAATAGGTTATTAGTAATAACAAGGAAAAGGCTCTTAAATTTTTTACTAAAAAATCATTGAATCTATGGACCCGTGGATGAACTTTTTAAAAGAATTTGCCAAAGCATTATGGGGAATAGTCACAATTGCCAGCGTTTTTATTCTTGTTAGGTTTTCAACTCAAAAATTTCTCCCTAAACAATTGTTGTTTTGCAAAAAACGGTGGTTTATAATTAGTGTTTTAGTGTGGTGGTTTTTGAGCTTGTTGTTCATTGCTGAACTAGAAATTTTTTAATGATACTGGAAAAATTAGCACAGTTTCAATTGCAAAAACTAGAAATTTAGATATAATACAAATATGACTACTGCAACGCTTCAACGAGAAATAAATGAAGTCAAAAAAACTCAAAAACGGCTTGAGTTAGAATTAAATACTATTAAAAAAATCATTGACGAACACGCTTTCGAAGAAATACGGCCAGAATACTTAAAAAAACTGGACAAAATAAGCGCTGAAATAAACAAAGGCAAAGGAATTAAATTTTCTTCTCAAAAAGAACTCAAAAACTACTTCAAAAACTTATAGAATTTTATAGCGTCCGAAGAAAAAGAGAATATGTATATTGCCGTTATTTCTGAAAAACTAAATAAGATTCTCAAGAAACAAAAACACAAAAACCCGCAAGTTGTTTCTGAAATTCAAAAACAGATTGATAAAGTTTTAAGATTTCCGGAATTTGGAAAACCATTAAGGCACGACATGAAAAATGAGCGCCGAATACACATCGGTTCTTTTGTTTTGGTTTATAAAATATGGAAAAACGAAATTCATTTTCTGGATTTTGAACACCACGACAAAGTTTATAAAAGAAAGTAAAAAAAAATGGCCCGTGACATCGCGGATCGAATAGAGGGCGAACTAAAATATCCGGGAGAAATCAAGGTGAACGTTATCCGCGAAATGCGGGCAATTGAGTACGCTAGGTAATTTTTTGCAGCAACTTAATTCGTTTTGAATCTATCTTCTCCCACGGAAAAACAACGTCGCTTCTGCCGAAATGGCCGTAGCGGGAAGTTTTTTCGTAATATGTAACACAAGAAAATAAACAAGGTTTCAAAGTTAAAAAATTATATTTGTTTTCTTTTACTAACGTTCTCAGACGGCCGTCAAACTTGCTTAGTAACCCACTATGATATATCATAGTGGAAATGTTTATGGCAACTTTTCCTCCGCGACCACGGACAACTTCTCCAAACTTTTGCGTTTGTTAAAAATAAAAATATATAGAATATCCAAAATCGCAAGAGTGTTTACTATTAGCAAGACTATAAACCATTTTTTGTCGTTCTTTTTGGCCGCGCGCCACAGCGCCATACCCTTCCACGACAAAGACCACGCCGCGATTAAAATAATCACCCAAGAATTATACCCAAAACCGGTTAGTACTTCCATTGTTTAATTATATCATCTTCTCCCGCGGAATCCTCCCCTGCCCCTGTCTCTGCGTTCGCGCGCCTCTTGTTGTTTGCTGGCCTCGGCTTCGCCGGCTTTGCGGTCTTCTTCGGATTTCAAATCGAGTTTTTGCACAGCTTTTATGGAAAGATTTACTCTTCCTTGGTCGTCTTTGTTTATTACTTTAACATTCACCTCGTCGCCTGGGGAAACAACATCGGTAACTTGATTTACCCTAAACGGAGCAAGTTCCGAAATATGGACCATGCCTTCCTGCCCAGGAGCAAATTCAACCATTGCGCCAAATGGAAAAATCCTTGTAACTCTGCCTGTAAATGTTTCCCCTATTTCGATTTCCTTGGTCAGAGCGCGAATCTTATCGTAAGCTCTTTTCGCCGCTTCTTCGTTGGGGCCGGTGATAAATATTTCGCCAGTTTGTTCGACATCGATTTGCGAACCGGTTTCTTCAATTATTGAATTTATCATTTTGCCTCCAGGGCCGATTACGTCGCGGATTTTGTCTTTGTCGATTATCATCGAAATTATTCTGGGCGCGTACTGGCTTAATTCTTCCCTTGGACCAGAAAGTTCTTTTGTAATTACATCCAGAATCTCAAGTCTCGCTTCGCGAGCCTGCGCGAACGCTTCAAATAATATATTAAGAGGAATTCCATCAACTTTTACATCCATTTGCACCGCCGTAATTCCCTTTTTGGTGCCGGCAACTTTGAAATCCATATCGCCGTGGTGGTCTTCTGGACCCTGAATATCGGTAAGTATTTTGTATTTTGGCAAAGCTTCGCCCGGTAAAACATCCGATGTTTTTTGGGATTTAACATCGGATGTTGAGGAGGGCGAAGCCATCATCAAACCCATCGCGATTCCCGCGGCTGGAGCCTTAATAGGAACTCCCGCATCCATGAGCGCCAACACCGACGCGCAAACAGAACCCATTGAGGAAGAACCATTTGAAGAAAGGGTTTCGGAAACCACCCTGATTGTGTACGGGAATTTATCCGAGTCCGGAATTACCTCCCGGAGCGCCCGTTCCGCCAAAGCTCCGTGGCCAATGTCGCGCCTGCCGGGGCCACGCATAGCTTTTACTTCTCCCACGGAAAATCCCGGGAAGTTATAGTGGTGCATGAATCTTTTTTTGGTGCGCACCTCCATGCCCTCAATCAATTGCGCGTCGGAAGGCGCGCCCAAAGTAACAACAGATAAAATATGTGTCTCACCCCTATAGAAAAGCCCGGAGCCATGGGTACGCGATAAAATTTTGACTTTCGCGAAAAGCGGACGGAGTTCGGCTATACCCCGGCCGTCTGGGCGCTTTTCTTTTTCTATAATATTTTTGTGGACTATATCGTTGACAGACTCTTCAAAGAGAGAATCATGCAGATTTTTTGGAACATCCGGAAAATTTTCTTTGGCGTAATCCATCCATTCTTTTTTAATCTCATTGAGTTTTTCGTACCTGTTCATTTTTTCCCGTACATAGATCGCTTCCTCAAGCTGAGGCAAAACTCTGGCCTCAAAATCTTTTTTGGCGTTTTGGGGAATCTCTTTTGTTTCAAGCCTTGCTTTCTCTTTTCCAATTTCTTTTATTATTTTATTTTGAAATTCGCACACGGTATCAATTTCCTTTATCGCAAATTCCAAAACATCCGACATTTCGTCTTCTGAAATTTGCGCAGCGCCAGCTTCTATCATGTTTATCTTTCCATCTTTTCCGCAAACCATTATATCCAAATGCGACTTTGCCATTTCTTCGTATGCGGGGTTCGATACAAAATTGCCGTCAACTTTTCCTACGCGTGTAGCGCCAATGGGGCCATTCCAGGGAATATTTGAAGTTCCAAGCGCCAACGACGCCCCCACAATCGCGGGAAAATCCGGATCGTTTTCTTCGTCCACAGACAACACCATAACCACAACCTGGACATCGTTGCGTATTTTTTGCGAAAAAAGCGGGCGAATTCCCCTATCAATAAGCCTTGCAACAAGTATTGCTTCATCAGAAGCTCTGCCTTCTCTGCGGACAAATCTGGAACCCAAAATTCTGCGAGCCGCGTAAAACTTTTCTTCATAATCGACGAGCAATGGGAAAAAATCTATCCCCTCCCTTTCTTGCGCGCTCATAACGGCTGTGGCAAAAACCACGGTTCCTCCGTAAGTAACCATGCATGAGCCGTTCGCGTGTTGCGCAATATCGTTAAATTCGGCGGTTAAAGTTTTACCGCCAACTTCGGTCGTAAATTTTTTATTTGTCATAAATCACTTAAACTTTAGTGATTTGCAGATTTTAGGCCAAAAAGACCTACCTATCTGAAAACCACTATTTATAATAAACACTCGACTATGGACTATAGGCTATCAACTATGGACTGATAAGTCAACGGCGGTGAAATTTTTGATAAATTAGGCTTTCGCCAATACCCGTAAATTTTCCGCGAAGCCCTTAAACGCTTTCGGATTTGATTTAAAATCATTGAAATTGAAATCATAAAAGTTGACTCTGACCGCTTCGCCGTTTTTGTCATAATCAATAACCACGTTTCCAGATAACTCGGAATCGGTACTTTGTGCTTTTTTTAATTCAACAGATAAAACCTTGCTTTCCTTATTGTATGAAATTATGGGTTTTATTTTTTTCATAAGTATTTTTTTATATTTAAGGGGGGTTATTTTTTAATTATATATTTCGCGGGTTCTTCGCCGAGGTCGATGAAGTCATCCGCGATTTCCTTGAGCTTGCCAGAAGTGGATTTGCCGAACGAGAGAACCTCAACCCTGCGCCCTTGGTTTTTTAAATATTCTACAAGTGGAATAAAATCTCCGTCTCCAGAAGCAATAATAATTGTATCCACAATTTCCGCAGTGCGGACAGCATCTACCGTAAGCCCAACATCCCAATCTGCTTTTTTGGCTCCTCCGTAAAACTCCTGGAGATCCTTAACCCGAAGCTCAATACCCAGCTTTTCCAATGCCTCCAAAAATGCTTTTTCTTCGCCAGTTTTAGTGCGTATAACATATGAAAAAGCTCTTATAAGCTGGCGCCCGCCGACTGCTGTCTGCAAGACCGCCTTAAAATTCACCCTTCCACCAAAAAGGCTCCGGGCCGAATGATACATATTTTGCGCGTCCATAAATACCGCGACTCGCTGATTTTTGTGTTTTAGGCTTGCCATTTTACTTATTTTCTAAGCCCTAATTTTTTAACTAATGATTTGTACAGAGATTCGTTCTTTTTCGCTAAATACTCCAAAAGTTTTTTTCTTTTGCTGACCATTTTCAACAAGCCCCTTCTCGAATGGTTGTCTTTTGCATGCTTTTTGAGGTGCGCCGCAAGAGAGTCTATTTGCTTGGACAATAGCGCAATTTGGACAACCGAAGAACCGGTATCCTTTTCGTGGACGCCGTGCTCTTTTACTATTTTTTGTTTTGTTTTTGGTTTAAGCATAATAAAATATTACCTCCCCGCACCCCTCCTTGTAAAGGAGGGGAAACTATAAAATTTCTCCCCCGGCCATCGTGGTCAGGGGAGTTTAAAGGTTTTCTTCAAAAATCTCTGTTTCGATTTGCAAGAATCTCCTCCTTGCTTTTCTTATCAAAAGTTAAAGTTTGTATCATCTCGGCATTCATGACCGAGTTTTTGTCAAACATGTGGCCCGCCCCGAAGATATGCCCAAGTTCGTGAGTCAAAATGCGTTCAGTATACCCTTCTTCCGGGAAAATACGCACCAGAGCAAGCGCTTTTTTGAACATGGCGCGTCCGCCAATTTTCTGCTTTGCTGGAACCCATCCTCCGTCAACATCGATGGAAACATCTCCTAAAAAATCTTTCGTCGCAAACGCCACCACAACGTCCGTTTCCTCGAACGAAATCTGGGCAAGATTTTCCATTTCTATGTTTACGTCGAAGTTATCGTATGGCGCAAACCAAAGCCCGGCGCTAAATTTTGTAATTACAAATTTAATGCCAAACTCTTTTTCAAAAATTCTCGACGCTTCGGAGAAAGCTGCGCCCAAGCGCCCGAAAGCCCAAGACAAATTGTCGGCTCCGATTGTGCCATCCAAAAGGACAGCCACTCGTACAGTTCTTGGCATTTCTTCGTCCTGGGCAACAACCATTGGCCCGGACAGAAGAAAAGCCAGCATAAAAAGTACCACCGAAACCCTAACTTTCATTTTACACCTCCTAATTTTAATTATACTCCTAAAAAATATAAAAGTCAAGACCATAAATGTCGCAAAATATTTTATAATTAAAGCGATGGCGAACAACTTAAATACTCTCAAAAAACAATATCTTGAGCATTTGGAGATAGAAAAGGGCCGAAGCCTAAAAACTATAGAAAATTATGGCCGTTATTTGGATAAATTTATGGCTTTTTCCAAAGCCGATAAGCCGTCGCAAATTACCGAAGACATAGCGAGGAATTACAGGCTTTATTTAAACAGGCTGGGGCTGGGCAAAAAAACCCAGAACTATTACGTGATAGCGCTCCGTTCATTTTTGAAATTTCTCGCCAAAAACGAGATAGAATCCCTGAATGCCGAAAAGCTGGAACTCGCCAAAGTTCCGGAACGCGAATTGGATTTATTGGACTCCGAAGAACTAGAAAGATTGCTTTCTATTCCCAAAGAAGATAATATCGCCGACTTGCGCGACAAAGCGATACTTGAAACTTTTTTTTCAACAGGACTTAGAATTTCGGAACTAATTTCGCTCCCACGCGAAGGAATTGAAAAAAAAGAAGAAATTTCCGTCCGCGGAAAGGGTGGAAAAATAAGAGTGGTATTTCTTTCCTCGCGCGCAAGAGAAGCAATAACAAAATACTTAAAAAAGGATTCTGAAAACGTAACAGATAAATTATTCTCTATGTCTCCGCGTTCGATACAGCGAATGATACACCGATGCGCGATTAAAGCCGGAATCGCAAAAAAAGTTTCGCCTCATGTTTTGCGCCACGCGTTTGCGACAGATCTTTTGCGCAATGGAGCGGATCTGCGTTCGGTACAGGCAATGCTGGGACACGCGAATATTTCAACCACGCAAATTTATACGCACTTTACGGACAAACAGCTCAAAGAAGTGCATAGAGCATTTCACGGGGGAGGGAAGAAAAAGTAGAAAACCATTTAAACCTCACCCCCCAACTCTTCGAGTCTGAAGACTCTTCAGAGTCTGAACGACCCCCTCTCCTTCGTAAGGAGAGGGGGGTTTGTGGTATAAAACTATTCAATGACACAAATTTTTAATAAGAAATCTCAAACCGTGAAACGAAAAATATTGAGAAGAAACTCGCCCAAAGCAGAGTTAATATTGTGGTCAGCTTTGAGAAATAGAAAAATTGGCGGGGAAAAATTCAAAAGGCAATTCAGCATAGGAAGATATGCTGTTGATTTTTATTGCCCGAAACTAAACTTAGCAATAGAAATTGATGGGAACTATCACTTGTCTCCGAAAACAAAAGAGTATGACATAGATAGGCAAGAATTTATCGAATCGCTGGGAATAAACTTTCTTCGTTTCTCAAATAAAGAGGTAGAAAACAACTTACAAAAAGTAATAGAAAAAATAAAATCGTTTTCCCTCTCCTTACGAAGGAGAGGGATTAAGGGTGAGGTTAAGGAGTAAGTAGATGTGAAACACCCACCCCGGCAAGGGGTGGGCCAAAAAAGCTTCTAGAAAATCTGGTGGATATTATCCGGATCATTCAAACACATTTTGGTTTGAATGTCATTCATGTCCCACCGCAAATCAATGCCGAACAATTCTCGGTACGTTCGAATTAGTGAGCCAATGGCCTCATCAGTGTTTTTTCCACAACTCCAAATTTCGGAGTTGTTTTCAACGTGAGCCATAAAGTCATCGCTTCTTTTTGTTAAAACTATTTTTTTATTCACTTTCGCCTCCAATGCGGCTGCCGAAAAATGTGAGCGCCTATGTCTTGTTATTATGACTAAATTGCGCTTTTCAGCAGCCAGACTGGAAGCAAAAGTTTCAACTTTTCTACTTGTAATTATACACCCAAAAACACCATTTGTCAAGTAGCCTTAGACCTGCTATATTTACCCCATACACCAAATTTGGCATCATTGCCGTATCGCAACCTTGGACAAAAACCCAACCCAAAAATCTAATAAAACACTCAGAAAAACTTCCGACACAGCAATTTGAGAGATAATGCCAAAATTGGTGTTGGGGTTGAGTTTATACGCGCTCTCGTGGTGAAACGGATATCACGACTGGCTTCGAACCAGTTATTCCCCGTTCGAATCGGGGCGAGAGCACCATTCGATAAACTCATGATAAACAAATTGATTTAATATCAATAATCTGATAAAATAAGGCAATGAACACAATTACTCTGCCAAAAGAAAAAATAGAAAAGGCTGGCGGACTTGTAATACTTCCTATTGAAGAATACGAGAAGCTTCGCCAAGCATCAGTGCCCACTTATTATTTGAGTGGAAAAGAGGCTGAAGAATTAGATAAACTCGTTGAACAAGGGCTTAAAGATCATAAAACGGGAAAGACAAGAAAAATTAAATCTCTGTCTGATTTAGATTAATTTCAAAATGAAAATATCTAATATTTTCACTCATCCCAAGTTTGATAAAAACTACAAAAAACTTCCGGCAAAAATAAAAGATAAGGCCAAAAAAAGAGAACCCTTGTTTAGAGAAGACGCTTTTCATCCGATCCTGAAAACCCACAGATTACATGGTCAAGACAAAAACTCCTGGGCTTTTTGGATAGATTATAATTACAGAATAAAATTTATCTTTCTTAACGAAAGCGATGTTTTGTTTTTAGATATTGGAACGCATAAAATTTACAAATGATTAGACCATTAAACATTCCCAAAGAAATAAGAGCCGCGCTTACCATTTTGGAAAATGCGGGTTTTGAGGGTTTCCTTGTAGGAGGATGCGTGCGCGATATTCTCTTGGGACGCTCCCCGGCAGATTGGGATATTACAACCAACGCCGGGCCTACAAAAATACAAGAGTTTTTCCCAAACAGCTTCTACGAAAATAAATTCGGCACCGTAAGCGTGGTAACGGGCTCCGAAGATCCTAAATTGCGGGCGATAGAAATTACTCCATACAGAATAGAAGGAAAATATTCAGACAAGCGCCACCCGGATGAAATTAGATTTGCCAAAACTATTGAAGAGGACTTGGGAAGAAGAGATTTTACAGCAAACGCAATAGCAATGAACTCGAGCCTGGAAATCATCGACCCGTTT
>ERZ1292623.2786-Hain-H51-01um-R1-2786-length-15324-cov-8_pt1 | contig 15324 bp, 14 predicted proteins | sample MGYA00564398_ERZ1292623 | MGnify/ENA primary metagenome ERZ1292623 (study PRJEB36523, sample SAMEA6512633) | groundwater metagenome | collected 2019-01-07 | study: AquaDiva: Metagenomics assemblies of 32 groundwater samples
TGTAGCGCGTCTTTTGCTTGCCGATGGACTTGTAGTAGTAACTCACGGTCGCTTCATCCGGCTGACGGTGGCGGAATTCCCCTTCTTCCAGCAATTCGGCGAGTTCGGAAAATTCGTACGCGATCGCATCCATGGAAAAGGGCGTCACAAACACCGATTGATTGGAATCCCATGAAAAGCCCACGTGCACCGTGTGGATCGTATCAAAACGCGGCCGCACGTAGCGCAACATTACATTGGTGATGCCTGGTGTGGAGCCCATGCCAGTAATACCGGTGATATCTTTTTCCTTGAAATCCTTATCAAGGGCGAGCTGGGCATAGAGCATGTCTTTTTCCGAGCCCAGATCCACATAGTGCTTACCCAGTTCCAGGGCCATTTTGGTGACGCCGAGATTAAAATCGTCCACGGCGCAATTAACAATGACACGGGCGTTGGATTTTTTGACCACGCGCTTGACGCGATCCATGCGTTTCAGATCAATCAGGGTAAAATCAGCCGATGGGTACTCAATCAGCTTATCCATCTTGTAGTCGTCGTTGGCAGCAAGCAAAACACTATGCCCGTCTTCCAGGAGCATGCGGGAAACAATGCGGCCTTGGATGCCATTGGCCGCAATCACGACGAAATCCATAGTCATACGTCAATTATTATATCACATGCCCCCATCGCGCAAGACATCTTTGGCCCTGCGGGCGCCTCGCTTCACGAGCGTGCGCGATTTTGTCTTGAAACTGCGTATCTCGCGCTTCAGTTCCTCTTCCACCAAATCACAGGCCGCGCGCGGGTCTTCGTCCGTTGCTTCCGCGCGGAGCAGTTTCCGCCCCAGCGTTATATTCACCACCACGCGATACACCTGTCCCTTACGGTGATGGCGCGTAGTGCGCTCAACCTCTATATCAAAGAGCGGCAAGTCCTCCTGCCGGTCGCTTGCGAGCAGATGTTCCGCAGGCCGCACAATTTTCTGCTCCACATACTCCCTGAAACTGGGTGTAATATCAAAATTGCGCTGACGCATGGTTATTCTCATAGGAGTGAAGACATTGGATTATACAAAATATAACAAAAACCGGTCGGCATTTGTTTTAGAAACCGTCTAAAAAGTATTCTTCGTAGCGAAATTGCAGGATTTCGCGCGAGCCGAGGACGGACGACAAAGGCGTATATGCCAATATACGACGAGGAGGACGGACGAAGGCGTAGCCGAAATCCTGCAATTGCAGCAGGAGAGGGACTTTTTAGACGGTTTCTAATAGACCGGCCGTAGCAGATACGTTTGGCGCCGCTTACTTGGCAACTGCCGCAGGAGGTGAAGTCCTGACCTTGAGCGCCGCCTCTGCAAGAGTGTTTTTTGCCGGCAAATCGTTGATGCGTTTGCCATTCTCATAGACAAACAGCTTGCGACGGGCGAGTTCCGCAAAAAACGGCTCGTGCGGCATGACGAACTCCGGCGCAAACATGCCTTTTTCCGGAATTTTGCCCTCCAGAATCATCTCCGCCGTAATCGCGACCGGAAACCCCGTATCAATGTTGCACGTTGCCTCTTCCCAGCCAGGCAGAGTGCCCGCCACCACGTCCATTTCCACGGCTTTTCGCTGTCCCGCTTTCCTGCCAAACACCTTGAGCCACAGGTTTTCTTTTTCCGTGTATCCTTCGGGTACAGGAATGCGGCGGAGCACTTCAGTCGTGAAGTCCAGGGGCTTGATAGAAACGCCGTCAATCTGTATCTGCTCTTTGGTCATAAAGCCCAGATCAAGCAATGTTTTCAGCGCGGTGTACGAGTGCGGAGGAAAACTGGAGAACACGGACACGTTCTTAATACCCATGTCTTTGAGATACTCGTAGTAGGTATGGTGCTCAATGTGTTTGGTGTACTGGGTCTTTTGCTTGCCGATGGAACGGTAATAATAGCCGGTCGTACACTCCGTGGGATGCCGCTCCACAAATTTGCCGTTTTCCAGCATCTTCGCCTTGTCGGAAAATTCGTACGCGATCGCGTCGATGGAAAACGGCGTCACAAATACCGGCTGGTTGGCATTCCAGCTGAATCCCACGTGCACGGTTTCAATCGTGTCAAACTTGGGCCGCACGTAGCGCAACATCACATTGGTGATGCCCGGCGTGGATCCCATGCCCGTGATGCCGGTGATACCCTTGTCCTTGAATTCGTTATGCAATGCCCACTGGTCATAGGTCATCTGCTCTTCACTGCCCAGATCCACGTAGTTCATCCCGAGCTCCAGCGCCATCTTGGTCACCGCGAGGTTAAAATCATCCACCGAGCAGTTTACCACCACTGCGGCTCCGCTTTTTTTCACGACCCGCTTGAGGCGATCCATGCGCCGCAGATCAATGAGCGCGAAGTCCGCCTTGGGGTGTTCAATCAATTTTTCCATTTTATAATCGTCGTTGGCGGCAAGGAGCACCGACCATCCGTTTTCCAAAAGCGAACGCGACACAATGCGTCCCTGAATCCCGTTTGCGCCGATGACCACAAAATCGTATCGCATATTTTTTTTCTTTTCGTGCCGGAAAGTTTTTCCCGCGCGGAAAAATTATTGCATAAATAAATTCCTATTTTATTTTTCACCTTTGCCGTCAGCATGTCAATTGTGGATAACTTTTTGACGGGTGTGCGGTCGCGAAAAAATATCCCCCGACGTACGTCGGGGGGATTTTTCTTCACAATTGTTTTTAAAATCCGACGTATTGTATTTCTTCTTTCAGCGCCAGTCCGTATTCTTTCATCACCGCGTCTTTTGTTTCTGCAACCAGCCGCACGACATCGTCCGCTGTTGCATGCCCTTCGTTGAGAAAAAAGTTGGCGTGTTTTTCGGAGACCATAGCGCCTCCCACGCGCTTGCCTTTCATGTCCGCACTATCAATGAGATACGACGCGGGAATGGTGAATCGGTCGGAAAATTGTGCCAGATCAGGATGGCGAGCGAGCAGGGTCGTACGATCAATGTCTTCCCGCGCCCATGCAATATTTTTGAATATACAGCCGCATGATTTCGTGCCGATCGCCTGACTCGCCAGACGCTCCATCGTGATCTGCCGGACGCACTCCTGTATGGCCACGGGGTCTCCGTGGCGCAATTTCAATGTCGCCGAGAGTACAATCCATTCGGGATGTTTCTTGAAGACGGAATCGCGGTATCCGAATTCGCACCTCTCTTTGTCAAACATTGAATGTTTGACATTTTTATCGGCGTCAAAGACCTCTACGCTCTCCACCACGTCTTTCATCTCACTGCCAAAGCATCCTGCGTTGCCGCGCACCGATCCCCCGATGGTACCGGGTACGCCAATCCCCCATTCAAATCCTGTGAGCCCTGCCCGACTTGCCTCGGTCACGGCACGCGCCATCATCACCCCCGCATCCGCGATGAGCATATCTCCCTCGGCGCGTACGGTCCCTCCGATCATGTGAATGATCATGCCGTCGTACCCCGTATCCGCAATCAGCATGTTTGATCCGGCGCCCAATATGAAAAATGGCACGCGTTTTTCGGCCGCAAATGCCAATACTTCCCGCAACTCCTGTGTGCTGTGTACTTCTACAAAATACCGCGCTACCCCGCCGATCTTATATATGGTATAGGGTGCAAGCAGAATGTTTTCCTTGATGGCAACTGTCATGGTGCCAGTATTGCACAAATCTCGCCCTATGCAATAATGAGAAGTAGATAGGTTTCTTCCGGTGGCATGAGAAGCTGGCACTCACATGAGGACAATCTGGAGTCAAACCCTTCTCGTGCCTCCCGAGGAAAAATCTACGGAATAATCACAGACTGAAGATCTTTCGGAGTTTTCGTGAGATTCTTATTCCCCTTGTGGGTTACCAGCACCATATCTTCTATACGGATGCCGCCTGCGGGAATGCCCATGCGCTTTTTTGGATAATAGAGGCCTGGCTCAACCGTGACCACATTTCTTTTTTTTAGGATCTCGGTGGCACTCCCCAGCCGCGGATGCTCATGAATATCAATACCCACGCCGTGTCCCAGACCATGGATAAATCCTTCCGCCATCGTATCATCAATCCTTGTGCGATACCCCTGTTCTGAAAAATAATCGCGCACTGCATGATATATCCGCTGACCGTCCGCCCCAGAGCGGATTTTTTTTATCGCATCCTCCTGTGCTGTGCGTACGACTTCGTACATTTTTATGTATTCTCTTGACGGTTCTCCTTTGAACACCGTGCGTGTCATATCCGCATAATAATGCGTGGCGAGCGAGACGGGGAACATATCCATCACAATCGGCACATGCGCCTGCAAGACACCACTGCCGATGCAGTGCGGATCCGCGGCCTGTACGCCCCCTGCGACAATCGTATCCGTTGCAAGATATCCTTGGTCCCAGAGATTATCGTCAATAATCTTCCGCACCATCTCCGATGTCGCCGGACGCCCGCCGTCATAAACCTGTGCCCCTCTTATCCGGCAGGCGCGGAGAAACGCAAGTGCGGCACTGAATGCCCGTTCGGTCGCGGCCTGCGCTTTTTCAATCTCTTTTATTTCTCCTGCGCTTTTTACCGCCCGATCGGGATACCACGGATCCGGCGCTATCGTGATTTCAAAATATTTTTCTAACTCCTTCGCAATCTCATAAGGAAAACCGCCCGGAATTTCTATACGCCTGATACCCCGAGCTTTCAGAAATTCTTTTATTGTCACGCGCCCGCTCCCCATGACGCGCACCACCGCGTCAGCATCAGCTTCTTTTTCCGCGCGTCCCGCTTCCAGAGGTGATGCGAAAAGAAACGTCTTTCCCCCGATCTCGACCAAAAATAGCTGATCAGGCACACGAAACCCCGTCCGCCAGAGGAGATCCGCAGAGAAATGGGGCGCTCCCAGATCAGTCGCCCCATACAGCAATCGCGCCCTTTTTTTCATACCTTGTATCATTACGCCCAAGTATACACTAACAAACGATCGTCAGAAAGTGTATACTTCAAAAAAACCTTCTCAAAGTACAAGGCCCCCGAAAAGGGGGCTTTGCACCGGACAAATTAGGACTCCCGACGAATCGGGAAACACTCACATGCGACCATGATAGCAAAAAGCGCCAAAAAAGTCAAGCGCTGTTGCCCACATGCCGGATTTTCGCCGTTTCCGCGATGAAAAAATCTTTTATATCCTGCCATGCGACGGGGCGTATCATCCGCGGCATCGGATCGCGTTCCGCATCCTCAAAATACACCAGGCCTTTTTGTATATGCAAAAGATTGTAATCAAGCGATGCGTATTTTTCGGCGAACAACTGTAATAGACGCGGAAGCGAAAAACCCTGTTCGTGCAGAATGACGTACATGTCCACAAAATCCCTTCTGGCGCCGCGGGACGCCAACGCATCCAGTTTCATGCACGCGATATCCGCAAGCGATGCCAGCATTACTCTTTCGCGCATGTGAGGATCTTCAAGAAGCGGATACGGATAATGGAAAAATGATACGAGCGTCGCGCCGAACATGCCGCGCACCGTTCCTTTCTCCTTTTTTTCAAGAGAAAATGTGCCGGCTATTTCCAGACGGGCAGTAAGCGCATCCTCGTCAAATGCGTCTCTCATAAAAAAATCCAGGTCGTGCGATTCGCGGTGCGACAAGAGGAAAGCAAGCGCGGTGCCGCCGGCGAGATAAAACCCGTCCGTAACTCCGGCGCTGATCAATACATCCAAATCTTTGCGGGTTGCTTCGCTGACGGCGGAAGTTGTTTCCATAGCCCAAGCATGATACCCCAATAATTTTTTGACTTTCGCGAAAGACGTCTGCTCTTTTCAATCACATCGGCGATTGCATGCCGATCATATCGGCGAAACAGCCATCGCGCGTCTCTCTCGCGGCCGTACTCAAGGACTCGCTCAATGACATAGTCTGGATGCCGGACCGGATCCACCTGATCCGTATCCCAAAAAAGATGTGTCGGCAACTGCGTTTCCATACATTTATTATATCCATATACCGTACCGGAAGCAACAACGTTCCGATTGCGCATCAAAGGTTTATAGATTTGCCAATTGTCCTCTCAAAGCCCGCGAGCGCGTACGCTCGTGAATTCATTTGAGTAGGGCATGCTCATAAAAGCCATGCCCGCCAACTAGATCATACGATCACCTCCTTTCTTGCGGTCATATTGCTAGACCGCTCTCAAGACCACATCTCTATCCCCGAGCCGATGGACATCTGCCCAGACGGCCGAGTGAACCTGCTCGGCATGATCATTGCCATGCAGGTAACAATAAATCGATGCGCATTCACCGACCGTGGAGTACGGTGCCGGCGCCGACGGTGGATTTTCTCGCGCCCACCTTACATAGGCGCGAAAATCCTGAACAATTTGGGTGTCGGTGACACCCTCTGGCAGCACTTTCATGATCGTCCCTCCAACCTCTGCGCTACTGCCTGCGAGCGAGCATCCTGCGGACGCTCTCATGAACTCACGGGCAATAGCCAAAATTGGAAGAAAGAAATGACGGGAAGTGATGTATGTTTGAAAGAACTACTACCTCTCTCAACCCTGCTTTTTGTCTGGGGTTTCAAGGTGACCCTATTATACTCTACTTCTATGTTTCTGTCAAGATGCCCTGGCTGGCTGATTGCGGGTTATAATAGATGTATGGATAGACCTGAAAATGAGCCAAAAAAGATACTTTTTCTGATTACCAAGTCAAGCTGGGGGGGCGCCCAGCAATATGTGTATGATATTGCAACAAATCTTCCAAAAGATGGATTTGAGGCGGTGGTGGCGGGCGGGGGCAATGGCGCGCTTTTTGCCAAACTGCGGGATGCGGGCATACGGACTATTTCTCTGTCCGGACTACAACGAGACGTGGCGCTCCTCGGCGAATGGCGGGCGTTTTTAGGCATCCTGCGCCTGCTTAAAAAAGAACGTCCGGACATCGTACACCTCAACAGCCCCAAGGCCGCAGGCCTCGGCGCCACGGCGGTTTTTGTCTTTAAACTTTTAAACTTTTTTACTTTTAAACCCGCTGTCGTCTTTACCATCCACGGATGGCCGTTTCGCGAAGATCGCCCCCTGTTCCAGCGTGCGGTAATTTTCTTAATCAGTTGGATCACCTGCATGCTGTGTGACCGCGTCGTCCTCATCAACACCTCTGACTACGAGGCGGCCAAGCGATTTCTGCCCAAAAGAAAACTCGCACTCATTTCCAATGGCCTTGCTCCCCTGTCATTCTTCTCACGGCAGGATGCGCGTTTGTTTTTCGGAGAGAAGACCGGCCATCTGCTTTCCTCCGAAACCGTGGTCATCGGCACGATTGCGGAACTTACCAAAAACAAAGGGCTTATCTATCTGATTGAAGTATTATCAAGGTTAAACCTCGATAATTATCGAGGTTTAACCTTGATAATTATTCTTGGCGAGGGAGAGGACCGCCCCGTGCTTGAAAAATCCATCGCCGACGCAGGATTACAGGAGAGGGTCTTTCTCCTGGGATTTGTCCCTGACGCCGCGCGATTCTTGCCTGGCTTTGATATATTTGTTCTGCCGTCTCTCAAAGAAGGATTGCCGTATGCGCTGATGGCGGCGATGTCTGCGGGGATTCCCGCAATCGCTTCACGGGTCGGCGGCATTCCTGACCTGATTACGAACGGCGAAACAGGACTGCTCACCGAGCCGAAAGACGCCAAGAGTCTTGGCGAAGTGCTCCACCGCCTGTTGGTGTCGCCCGATATGCGCGAGCGTCTGGGTAGCGCCGCACGAAAAAAAACAGAGACAAACTTCCTTTTTTCTGCTATGATGCAGGCCACGATTTCTTTGTACCATGATTCGCGGACGGCTCAATAAAAAAGTATTGTTCCTGCTTGCGGGTGACCTCGTCGCCCTGTTCGGCGCGCTCTATGCCGTACTCCTCATCCGGTACCAGGGACTTTTTTTTGACAAGGAACTCTCGGCGCACTTTACTGCATTCAGCATCATTTTTTCCCTCTGGCTTATTTTCCTCGGATCGTTCGGATTTTATGAAATCCGTTTCGCGCGCAACCGCCGCATTTTTCTCTACCGTCTTTTGCAAGTCATGGCCGCAAACACGATTCTCGCGATTGTCGTGTTTTATCTGTTCCCGTTTTTTACCATTGAGCCGCGCCGCAATCTCTTGTTCATCGCTCTTCTCTCAACACTCTTTATTTTCATATGGCGCTCGGTGTTCAATCTGTTTGTCGTGCAGACAGGTGCGACGCGCGTGTTGTTTCTCGGCGTCAATGCCGAGACCGCCCAGTTGGCCGATTACCTTCTGTCGCATCCCCAGCTGGGCCAGCGGCCAGTAGGGTTCATGTCTGCAGAGACATCCCCCGCTCCGGCGTCTCTGCCCCCCCTTCCCCATCTCATCCTTGATCCTGGAAAATTTCCCCACGCTATCCGCGATCTACGGGCAGAGATTATCATCGTGTCACCCGAAATGAAAGGAGATCGCACCGTGCTGAAAGCGCTTTTTTCCGTGATCCCCATGGGTGTCACGACCATGGACTTCGCCCCGTTCCATGAAATGCTCACGGGTAAGATACCGCTTTCGCTCATCGGCGAGGCATGGTTTTTAGAAAATCTGATCGGCATGCGCAAGCGGAGCTATGAATTTGCCAAGCGCGGCATGGACATCGCGCTGTCGCTCGCCGTCGGGATCGCGGGCATGGTGACGTTTCCCTTCATCGCGCTTGCCGTTTTCATAGAAGCTCCGGGCCCGGTATTCTTCCGCCAACAGCGCGCGGGCAGAAACGGCAAGCCGTTTATGCTTCTCAAATACCGCTCCACCTATCGTACCACAGCGCCTGCGACGGATGCCGAGAGTACCAAAAACGAAGCGGGAGTATATACACGCGTAGGAAAATTTCTGCGGGCAAGCTATATGGACGAACTACCCCAACTCATCAATATCCTGAAAGGCGACATGTCGTTTGTCGGCCCCCGCCCCGAGCGGCCCGAGTATGTGGCCGGGCTCAAAGAAAAAGTGCCGTTTTATGAAATACGCCTGCTGGTGCCTCCCGGTTTGAGCGGATGGGCGCAGATCAACATGGAAGACGATGCGGCGGTACAGGATGCGCCGGAAAAAATGCAGTATGATTTGTATTATGTAAAAAATCGGTCGTTTACCCTGGATCTTCTCATTATGCTCCGTACCGTGTTTACGCTCCTGCGAAGGCAGGGACGATAGGGGGTGGTTTGGGTATGCGTCTGACACCGGACAAAAAACTCCACTCCCGCGAGCATTTGCTTGCCGACGACCTTTCCCGCATGCTGGGAGAGGAGAAGCGCTTTGCCGCATATCTGGGCATTGCCAAGCGTTATTACGAATCTGACTTGCGCGCACTCGCCCGCCGCGTTTTGGAAAAGCGTGATTTGCCACAGTCAGCGCACGGCAGATATTTTTTTGCGGCTCTGCGCGACAAGCCCCAGAGACCAGAAGCCAAACGCCGCAAGAAGAAACGTAAGACCACAAAGAAAAAGAAAATAAACAAGGACCATGCCAAAACATAGCGCCATCCTCCCTCTCGTCACCCTGCCGCAGAAAATCCTGCGCAGACATGCATCCGAGATTCCGGCAGGAGATATTCGCACGACCGAGATGCAACATCTTATTAGCGCCATGAAAGCCACGCTCGCAGGCACACCTGACGGCGTGGGTCTGGCAGCACCCCAAGTGGGACACTCGCTCCGCTTGTTTATCGTATCCGAAGAAGCCGAGGAAATAGACCGCGCGGAAAAAAGCGGTTGGAAGCGACGCAAAAAAGAAAGTCCCGAAGAAAAAGAGGACGAGCCGTATCAAAAACGTCCCTGGAAATATTATGTTTTTATAAATCCAGTAGTGAAAAATAAAGCGCGCCGGATGACGGCAGAAGCCGAAGGATGCCTCTCGGTACCCGGAAAATTCGGGCCGGTAAAACGGTATGAAAAAATTACCGTGGAGGCGCTGGATGAGTACAGCAAGAAATTTACGCGCGGCAGTGCGGGATTTTTTGCCCGTGTGGTCCAACACGAATTGGATCACCTGGACGGCACGCTGTTTATTGATAAGGCGGAGGAACTAATTGATATGTCTCCCGCTACGCAGAAAAAATAAAATGGAGAAGTGGGATGTAGAAATTATTTTCTTTGGCACATCGGATTTTGCCGTGCCAACGCTGGAAATGCTCGTTCAAAACGGATACGAAATCGCGGGCATCGTAACACGGCCGGACGAGCCGGCGGGACGGAAAAATATCCTGACGCCCACGCCGGTCAAAGTCGCCGCCGAGCGCCTTGGCCTTATCGTATTTCAGCCCAAACGCCTGGATCCTAGGGTATTTACCAAAGAAATTCCCTCCGCAGATCTGTTTATCGTCGCGGCATATGGGAAGATCATCCCGCAGAAAATTCTTTCCCTGCCCCGCCTCGGCGCTCTCAACATCCATCCGTCACTTCTGCCGCGATGGCGGGGTCCGGCTCCCATCCAGTACGCTATACTCCACGGCGATACGGAAACCGGCGTTACCATTATGGAGATGGACGCCCAGATGGACCATGGGCAGATCGTTGTGCAACGGCACACAACCCGGATAACACGACACACGACATACAGTGGACTGCACGATGAATTGGCTCGTCAGAGCGCGGTGCTTCTGGCTGATATGCTCCCTGCATGGATTGCGCGTGACATACATTCCGTGCCGCAGGACGAATCGCAAGCGACGTATTCAAAAATTCTTACCCGGGAAGACGGAAAAATTGACTGGAAAAAAACAGCAGACGCAATAGAACGCATGATCCGCGCATTTCATCCGTGGCCAGGCACGTGGACGCCATGGGCGCATAATGGCAGGAGCGTACGCCTGCGCATAGAATCCGCGGATTGGATACCGAATATGCCACCCACAAGCCGACCGGGGCTGGTGTGGAAAGATACCGGGCATCCGCTTATGATCGCGACAGAAGAGGGATCGCTTGTCGTCAAAACCATTGGTGCGGAAGGAAAAAACACCACGGACGCGGATGCGTTCGTGCGAGGGCACGCACACATCATTGGGGCGATATTGGGGGGGGTAGTTGTTGACTAGAGGGTCTGCAAAAACGCTTTTCCTTCCTGCTCAAATGCGGGATTCAAGCGTATGGCTTCCTCCACATGCGCCCGTGCCTCTTGCCGCATACCCGCTTGAGCAAGCAGTGCGGCATATGTCGCGTGATATTGAGGATTGGACGGATATTTTTTTACGAGTATCGCATAGACCTCGCGGGCGCTCTCCAGATGTTCGGTCTGCTGATACGCCCTGCTGATGCCCAAGAGCGCCCCTTCATCAAAATCATTGAGCGTCCATACTTTTTTTACTTCCTCGATGACGTCGGCTTTGCCGGCAAAGATGGCAATGGTCCAGACATGCCCTGCGGGCAGGCGCCACTGGGGCGCCAGTTGCCAGGCGCGATGCAGAAGTTCAAGCGCCCGATCAACTTGATTTTGTGCAAGATGTAATTGAGCGACTTCAAAATATACCGGTTGTTTGGTAGGACTTTTTTTCAGCGCCTCCTGGGCGAGAGCATTGGCCTCCACCACATATTTTTGGTCCAGCGGCAGTGCCTGGATGAGGATACTCAATATAAAAAGCACGTGCTTTACATCAGCCGCAGGATGATTGGTCTCTTTGCGTAATTCCGCGAGTGTAAAATCGGTAAAGCGGATGCGGTCTTCCGCGGACCCTGCAGTATTGCCCGCAATAGTACGGGCCAGATTACCCAATTGCTCGCGCGTCTCGGTGTCACCAAAACTCCGGTAGGCAAGAGCATCCTGAAATGCGGCTTCTACTTCTTTCACACCAGCATTGGCGCGAACCAACTGCAAGGCGCGGATGAGCGCCTGCGATTGCCGGAGCGGCTTGATGTTTGCCCACCATCCCCAGATCGCCACCATCACGATGAATACTGTAGCCGTTATCGCGCCATACGGTATTCCGTGCGTACGCCGCTCCACTGCAGATACAGGATGCGGGCTGTGTGTTGCGCTAATGTATTCTGCGTACGCAAGAAAGGCAAAAAAGAGCAGGTACGAGCTGAAGTTGTCAAAAACGAAAAGTTTCTGGAAAAAATCGGTGGCGAAAAGCCCCAATAGGGCAAGTCCTGTGAAAAATACAGACCGGTCGCGGCGCATCGCGACTACAATCTGCCAAATAGCAATGCCGAGAATGCCCAGATACGCGCCCAGCCCCGGCAGGCCCGCGTGCACTGCCCAGTCAAGAAATACGTTGTGGGAACGGTCAAACCACGCCTCGGCGCCAAACAGCCCCGGTTCATAGTATTTCTGAAACACCAGATAATAATTTTCCTGTCCCCAGCCCAGTATCGGGCGCTCCATGACACCCTTCAGAGACATTTTCCAGATGAGGAAACGATCTTGAATTGTGCCCTCGCTGAATGAGTAGTTGGTCAAACGCTGAAGCGCGGCGTTGTGCTGTACGTAATCGGTCTTTCTGACGCTCCAGAAAACAAGCGGCACAGCGACGGACAGAACGAGCAGACCTGCCGCGATTTTTCGCCCCATGCTCCATCCCCCGCGCGACGATCCCGCGATTGATGGCCAGAAATATGCGAGGACCATAAGAAACGGCGGCACGGCAAGGGCGAGAGCAAGCACGACACCGCGGGTCGCGGTAAAGTAGATCATGACAAGTTCAAATACCAGCACAGCCCCATACAGAGCCGCACGCCACCACACTTTTGCATATTCGTAGATCAGCATGGCGAGAAACCATATGTGGAACAGGAGATACGCGGCAAAGTACGTCGGATTACCGAGACGCGAATCCACCCGGAATCCCCCCTGTAGCGACACCATGCGCCCGAGCTTTTGCATAAGGCCGTAGTAGCACGCAATGATACTGGCGGCGAGTGAGAGATGGAAGAATATCATCCAGTCATTGCGAGAACGGAACACGCTGACCAGCATGACGAAATACAGATACATGTGCCCCAGCATCATAAATCCCTCCATACGTTCGTAGTTGGAAAAAAACGATCTGTACGGGTGGGGTGACAGGAGATCTGCAAGGAAAACAATCGCGACAAACGCCGTGACGATTTTGAAAAGCGGCGTCAGGCGGGGACGGTATTCATGCCGTGCGACTGCAAGACCCGCCCAGAATGCAAAAATGATTTCTATGATAATGCGAAATGCAAAATTCTTGCCCGTAATAAACGGGAACAGCATACTGCCGGAAACATACAGGGGCAAAAACGGCAGAATCCACAGCCCGATCTTTACAATCCAGAGGGATATTTTTTCAAACAAAGACATGTAAATATGATACTATCGCCCACTATTCAAGTCAAATAAAATGCCGTCCCGATGTACGTCGGAACGGCGCTGAACATGCCATATGCTTATGCGTCGCGATACTCTCCGACGAGTTCAACCTGCGGCTCGTCATCTTTTCTCTCGCGCACTTCGCCGATCAAGGTGGCATTGTCGTCGTCTATTTCTTTTCCGCTGTTGCTTATGACGGAAACAAGCATGATTCCATTGTTGAATACTCGATCCATTTCCTCACTAGCAATCAAGCCCTTTTTCTGAATGAGAGGAAAGATCGGCGGACGCTTCCATGCACTGCGGTCAATCACCGCTGTATACTGCGGAGGCAGGATACGCGGAATATTACCCGGCATACCCACGCCGGTGATATGTGCATGTCCGGCAAACCGCACGCCGCGCATGCACTGCGCTTCAATCTCCCGAATCCAGATGGGTGTAGGTATAAGTAACGCTTGCCAAAGTTTTTGACCCAGCGACGGATAATAGGTCATCAGTTTCGGACGGGCAGTTTTTGGCTGTTGGAGGCCGAATACGCGGCGAATCAATGAAAAGCCGTTTGAGGCCACCCCGAAGGAAGGCCATCCGTATATTTTCTGTCCTTCCTCTATGGCATCATACGTCCTTCCAGGATCAGGGAAACCAATAACTGTGGTGTCTAAATCAATCATCCACGCATGCCGGAACATCCCAGGAAGTTCTGCCGTTTCTCCACCAATGAGACGACATCCCGCCAACACACATCCGCGTATCACGCTCTCAATGACACGGATATGCAGTTGCGGATTCAGACGCGCTACTTTCAGCGTATCCAGAAGATACTTCGGCGTACTGCCCGCGGCATACACATCAACCGCGGACATCGCAACCGCATCCTGACCAATGCCGTCAAGTTCCCCCATCATCGCCGCAAGGATAATTTTCGTGCCGGTACCATCCGTCCCGGCGGCAAACTGATGCGATCCATGCGGTATACGTCCTGTGCCCGCAAACTTTCCAATTTTTTCTTCGTCACCCGGCCACACATTCCTGATCCAATCCTTGATCATTTCTTCAAACAAGTCAGCCGCATCCAGATCAACACCTGTCTTTTTGTAGGTGAGTACCATGCGTATCGCTCCTCGTTGTCAAACAGCCCTTGCGTACCGGACCCCCGTAATCCGGCATCATCGGGATGATATCAGAATCCGCCCCAAAAGAAAATGCCGGAGAGGTTTTCTCTCCGGCAAAGGATATTTATTCGCTTGCTATTTTTTCTAGAAAATCCACAATTGCGGGTGCGGTGTCCCACGTATCGGGCAGAGGAAAATTTTCTTCCTGCTGGTACAGGCGATGTGCTTTTCCCTCGGCGCTCATGGCAAACCGTACGCCCTCGGCAAAATCATCAGGCCCCACGAGGTGCGCGCCGCCGTAGTCGGGCACAAACCAGTTGCCGCCCTCCACGCCGCTTTCGGCAAGAAATGCTTTTACCGCATCGTCGCGGTAGTACACGACCTTTGGATTGCGCGCGTATGCGGCCGTGATCGTTTCATTGGGCCCGCCCGTCGTGATGACGAGATCGGCAATCGCATACCGCTCTGGATTGGAAAAGGGCTGCATACCAACCATCCGAATCCCTTCCAGCATGGCCTTGCGTTCGGCAAATGCTTGCGCGAACAACGCCTCATCTTCCGGACGTTCGGGCCTTTCACCTGGGTGCGGAGAAAACCCGAGCAGAAAGTCATCTCCGATGATCTCTTTGCTCGCCGCGATGCTGTACCGGAGGATCGTGTTAGTAAGCAAAGGGTTTTTTCCTCCTGGCACGAACACAAGAAATCCTTCAGGCAAAGAACTCCGCACCGCGGGAACATCAATCTCTTTCATCTGTCGGTATGCAATGCCCCAATGCGGCGGCACCCCGACAAAATAAACATCCTCCGGAGCCATATCCGAAACCAACCGCGGCTCCTCGTGACGACTCCAGTGCGAGCAGGAGACCTTGAGATAGTTTCAAAACACTCTTTTTTGGGCTAATATATGGACAGAAGCATTAAC